>Ga0182735_1000031_pt1 | contig 275330 bp, 277 predicted proteins | sample eDN5th30CKraftMG_FD_128524 | JGI IMG/M metagenome (GOLD analysis project Ga0182735, IMG submission 128524) | Enriched Miracle-Growth compost microbial communities from Emeryville, California, USA - eDNA 5th pass 30_C Kraft MG (version 2) (version 2) ... | reverse complement strand
TGGCAGATCCCCGTCGCCATGATCTCCACCAGCACCTCGCCCGCCTTCGGCCCCTCAAGGTCCAGCTCCACAATCTCCAGCGGCTGCTTCGCCTCAAATGCCACTGCGGCGCGTGTCTTCATGCCTTCATCCTTCGAACAGATCACCCCGGCCCGGAACCGGCGGACCGAAACTGGTCATGCCGATATATGATCTATTATTGTTAGACAATATATTTATACGATTTTGCGGAGGGATAATCATGCATGCACATCCGGCGACGGGCGGGCGCGGCGACTGGACCGAACCCGGTGGCGATTCCCGGGGTGGGACCTCGCTTTCCACCCCGCTTCCGCGAGTCCGGCATATCGGTGTCATCGCTCGACCCCGGCCGCATCCCTTTCCCCATGAATTCAATCGCCATCGCGCTCCCACCGCATCGCCGATGTGCTTGCAATCTGCCTCCCGAAAGAATATACAATATCGTATAAGCAGAAAGTCACCATTGTGACACCCAGGAGGAGAGAGCCCATGAAGGTCAGCACCGGGCGACCCGTGCCCGCAAGACGTGCCACGTCCCCGCGCCTCGCCGCGGCCCTGCTGCTCGGCGCGGCCATGCCGGCCCCGCTTTTCGCCCAGGACGCCGCCCCGCAGCCGGCGGAAGAGGCCGCCGGCGACCAGGACATCATCGTCACGGCACAATTCCGCGCGCAGCGCCTCCAGGACACGCCGATCGCGATCACCGCACAGACCGGCGCGATGCTCGAACAGCGCGGCATCACGACCACGACCCAGCTCGTCGCCGTGGCGCCCAACGTCAACCTGACCCAGAATGCCACCGTGTTCGGCGTCTCGGCATCCGTGTTCATCCGCGGCATCGGCCAGTATGACAACAACTTCGCCTATGAGCCGGGCGTCGGCATCTATCTGGACGACATCTATTATGGCGTCATCACCGGCGCCGATTTCGCGCTGGCCGATATCGATCGGGTGGAGATATTGCGCGGCCCGCAAGGCACCCTCTCCGGCAAGAATTCCGAAGGCGGCTCGATCAAGCTCTACAGCATCAAGCCACAGGGCGACGGCTCGGGCTATGTCGAGGCCACCTATGGCCGCTTCAACCGTATCGACATCAAGGGCGCCATGGACGTGTCGCTGGTGCGCGATCAGCTCGCCCTGCGGGTCAGCGGCTTCAGCAACAACAAGGACGGTTATCTCAAGCGGCTGGACTATGCCTGCGTGCACCCAGACCAGGCGGGCAACATCCCGCTCATGGGATCGGGCGGCGACTGCGTGATCGGCACCGAGGGCGGCGTGCAGACCTGGGGCGCCCGCGCGGCCCTGCGCTACACGCCCAATGCCGATGTGGAGATCAACATCGCCGCGGACCGGACGGTCGACACGTCCGATCCGGCGCCGCTCTCGCTGTTCTATGCCTTCGCCCCCTTCGGCGCGCCGACCTATGACGGCGCCGTGGGCGGCACGAGCTGGGACTATAAGTTCATCCCCAGCAAACCCTATACCTCCTACGCCACCTACAAGAACACGGTGTCCGGCTTCGATCCGGGCGGCACGACCTACACCAAGGCCTGGGGCGTATCCGGCGACATCAGCTGGCGGCTGGGCGACAATCTCAACCTGCGCTCGATCACCGGCTATCGCGCCCTGGTGAGCCGCGCCGGCTTCGATCAGGACGGCAGCCCGATCGGCGTGGCGACGACGCTGATCTACAACACCTACCATCAGTTCACCCAGGAGCTTCGCCTCTCGGGCGAATCCGCGCTGCTGGACTGGACGGTGGGCGGCTTCTATTATGACGCCAAGGGCGTGCTGAAGAATCGCATCGATTCAGGGCCCACCCAGTTCATCACCAACGATCCCGTCGTGACGACCAGCAAGTCCGTCTTCGGCCATGTCGTCCTCCATCCGCTGGAGAATCTGAACATCACCGGCGGCATCCGCTACACGGACGACAAGAAGACCTACGACTTCACGCGCTACGGCCCGGACGGCGGCGCCGCCCTCCCCGCGCAGGCGCCGCTCAACGACCTGCCGCTGCAGGTCTACGCCGGCGATCGCCTGGATTACCGCATCGGGCTGGACTATCGCTTCAGCCCGCAGTTGATGGCCTACGCCCAATATTCCACCGGCTACAAGGGCGGCGGCGTGAATGCCAAGCCGTTCACTGCCGGCCAGGCGGTTTCCTTCGATCCGGAGTCGCTCGATGCCTGGGAAATCGGCCTCAAGACCGATCTTGCCGACAACAGGCTGCGCCTCAACATCGCCGGATTCTTCAGTAAATACAGGAATATCGTCCTCGTGAACGCGTCGGGCTACTGCGTCGGCGGGGAGACGCCGGCCAATTCCTCCTGCGCCTTGTCGGCCTTGCCGTTCAATGCCGGTCGGGCCGATCTCAAGGGCATCGAGCTGGAGGCCGACATCAGGCCCGTCGACGGCCTCTCGCTGACCGGCTCGCTCAGCTATCTCGACTTCAAATATACCGAGCTGGCACCCGCCGCGATCACCACCGGCATCACTTATGACGATTATCCGCCGCTCACCCCGGCCTGGAAAGCCTCGGGCGGCATCGCCTACATGTTCGACATCGGCAGCGCCGGCACGCTCACGCCGCGCTTCGACATCGACTATCAGTCGAAAACCTATTCGGACCCGGCCAATCAGGGCTTCTATCCCGCCGGCTTCCCCACGGACGACGTCCATTTCGGCGGGATCAATCCCTTCTTCATCCCGGCGCGCACGCTCATGAACGCCCGTCTGACCTTCGATAGCGCGGATGGCATGTGGCAGGCCGCGCTCTCGGTCCGCAACCTGGCCAACAAATATTACTGGACCAACAGCTTCGCCTTCTACTTCAGCGGCACCGGGCAGCAGGTCGTGGCGCCGCCGCGCGAATGGGCGGTATCGATCAAGCGCCGGTTCTGACCGGCCGGGAGACCGCGCCGCCGCAACGGACATGGGGACCGTCGCGCCTTCGGGGCGGCGAGACCGGCAAGGCGGCGGCGCACAGCACGGCCATGCGAGGAGAGAAAATCATGGAAACCGGCACGCGCCTCAATCGGCAGGTCGCCACGCTCGCCGTCCGCCTCGTCATCGCCACGCTGACGATGATGATCGGCTACCACAAGATCGTCACCGAGGGTCTCGAGGCGCAGATGCAGTGGTTCGTGAAGCTGGAGGCGTGGTTCCCGCACTGGATGCTCATCCTCGTCAACTATTATGCCGCTTATGTGGAGATGCTCGCCGGCCTCCTCCTCTTCATCGGCCTGTTCCGCGACCATGCCATCTACCTCATCCTCTCCGTGCTCGTGATCGTGACGATCGGCCACAGCCTCGAAGCGACCGTGTGGGATATCCAGCAGATGGCGTTCCGGACGATTGCGCTGGCCACGCTGCTCCTCGTCCCGGCGCACTGGGATCTGTTCCGCATCGATACGCTTTTCGGCAGGACCAGAGCGATTGCGGGCCTCGATCGCGAAGCGACCCATCACGCCTGACAGCCGCGCAATACCGCAAAACGGCCGGTAAATCAGTATACGATATCTCCAGGGAGTTGGGTTCCAGCAACGTCTCAGGCCCATTTTCGGGCAAAATCTCGCATCAACCAGATGCCATATTTGTAATCTTGCCAATTGGTATATTATTTTGCATATAAATTGAGCTAAATAAAATAGGGAGAGGATCATGAGCTACGCGCTTCATATGCGTCGGACATCCGCGCGCGTAAAACACCTGGGCATCGCCTCGATGCTGGCCGTCGCGCTCACCGCGCCCGCCCATGCGCAGGACGCGCCGGCCGACGAGGATGCGGCCGGCAGCGCCCGCGCGGATGAAGACATCATCGTGACGGCCCAGTTCCGCGCCCAGCGCCTGCAGGACACGCCGATCGCGATCACCGCCATTTCGGGTGAATCGCTGGAGAGCAAAGGGCTCAACAGCGTGGCCGACATCGCCGGCGCCGCGCCCAATGTGAACATCGCCCAGGGCTCGGGCGCCTATGGCAGCGGCGTGGCGATCTACATTCGCGGCGTCGGCCAATATGATACCAATTTCGCGCTGGAGCCGGGCGTCGGCATGTATGTGGACGATGCCTATCATGGCGTCATGGTCGGTTCGATCTTCGATCTGCTCGACCTCGATCGGGTCGAGATATTGCGCGGCCCGCAGGGCACGCTGGCCGGCAAGAACTCGATCGGCGGCGCGGTGAAGCTCTATTCGCGCAAGCCCACCGGATCGGGCGAGGGCTATATCCAGGCCACGCTGGGCTCCTATGACCGCATGGACCTGCGCGCGGCCTATGATCTGGGGCTGGCCGACAATCTCTTCATGCGCTTCTCCGCCTTTTCGAAGCGCCGCGACGGCCATGTCGACCGGCTCGACTTCGCCTGCGCCCACCCGGACCTTGCCGGCAGCTTCCAGAACAATGCGAGCGATGCAAGCTGCGTGATCGGCACGATGGGCGGCATCAAGGCCTGGGGCACGCGCGTCGCGCTGCGCTGGGAAGCCACGCCGGATCTGGAGATCAACATCATCGGATCGCTCATCCGCGACGATTCCGAGGCGGCCGGCGCCGAGCTCACCTATGCCAACAATCCGATCATCTATAACGGTGTCCCGTTCGACTCCCGCTTCATCACAACGGGCCAGTATATCAACTACGCCACCTTCCTCGATCCGGCGACAGGCTGGCAGCTTCAGCCGCTCGCCACCACCCATTCCCAGTCGATTTCCGGCCAGGTCGACTGGAAGATCAGCGATACAATGACGCTGACCTCCATCACCTTCTACGAGGATCTGGTCTCGGTCTGGAATATCGACAATGATCTCAGCCCGCTGCGCGTCGCGCAGACGCTCAATCGCTCGCCCTATCATCAGTTCAGCCAGGAACTCCGCCTGAACGGCGATGTCGGCGACGGGCTGCTCCAATATACGCTGGGCGGCTTCTATTTCGACAGTCTCGGCCGGGTGGGCGCCCGCGTCCTCTCCGGCGAGGTGCTCAACTTCATCCAGGACGATCCGGTCAGCAACAAGAGCAAGTCGCTCTTCGCGCATGCCGTTCTGCATCCGGTCGAGAATATGAGCATCACCGGCGGCATCCGCTACACCGACGACAAGAAGACCTACACCTTCTATCGCGCCGATCCCAATGGCGGCCCCGCCATCATCGTGGGATCGCTGAGCGGCGTCAGCCGCGGTTTCAGCGGCGATTCCTTCGATTATCGCCTTGGCGCCGACTATCGGTTCAACGACCAGCTGCTCGTCTATGCCAATTTCTCGACGGGCTACAAGGGCGGCGGCATCAATCCGCGCCCGTTCATTCCCGCGCAGGTCGTGCCATTCGATCCCGAGCGCGTCGACGCTTATGAGCTGGGCTTCAAGAGCGACCTGTTCGACCGGGCCCTGCGGCTGAACGTCGCCGCCTTCCTCAACAAATATAAGGACGTCATCCTCATCGACGCCAACGGCTTCCCCGGCGGGCCGGGCGATCCGGACTTCTTCCCGCTCTCGGCCGCGCCGTTCAACGCCGGCAATGCGGACATCAAGGGCTTCGAGGTCGAGGCGACGCTGCGGCCGACCAGCGCCTTCACGCTGACCGGCTCGCTCAGCTATCTCGACTTCGAATATACCGAGCTGGATTCCAACGCGACGGCGTCCGGCATCAACACCGATTTCGTCCCGCCCTTCACGCCGAAATGGAAATGGTCGATGTCCGCCTCCTATATCGTCGATATGGGCAATGGCGCCACGATCACGCCCTATGTCGATATCGACCATCAAAGCGCCGTCTATACCGACCCGGTCAACGCGCCGACCAACTTCCTGGCGGGCCGCACGGTCATGAACGCGAATATCAGCTACAAGTCACCCGGCGGGACATGGGAGCTGATCGGCGGCGTCACCAACCTCACCGACAAGCATTATTACACCAATGCGTTCGACATCGCGACGATCACCGGCTCGGTCCAGAAGATCGTGGCGCGCCCACGCGAATGGTATCTGACCTTGCGGCGCAATTTCTGACCCATGACCACCGGGCGAGGGTCCATCGCCCAATCTGGAAGATCCGATGCTCAATCGCCTCACCGCCTATGTCCGCATCTTGCTGGGACTGGTCTATCTGATCAATGGGACCAACTGGTTCTTCAAGATCATCACGCCTTATCCCAGCATGAGCGACTTCGTGCATTATCTGCCGCCGCCGGACATCGTCGGCGCGATGATCGAGCATGGCATCCTGTTCCATCTGGCCAAGGCGACGGAGGTCGTCGCGGGCGTGGCGCTCCTCGCCAACCGCTTCGTGCCGCTCTCGCTCGTCATCTCGATGCCAGTCACCGTCACCGTGTTCATCGTCGACGTGTTCAAACCGGAGTTCAGGCTGCGGGCGTTCCTGATGGGCAGCGGCTCCTTCACCATGAATGTCGCCCTGCTGCTGGCCTATTATCATCATTATCGCGGCATGCTGGCCTTCACGGCCCGGCCGGACGCCGATCCGTCGCGACCGGACATGGCCGGGGGCGGCGGCGTCGCGGACGCGCTGGGGGCGATCGGCAAGCCGCTGCTGCCGGTGCTGCTCGGCGCATCCGCCCTGCTCGGCACCGTCATGGTGGCGTGGCTCGCGCTGATGATGGTGCAATATGCCGCCGACCCCAAAGCCATCCATGAGGTGCGGACTTTGCAGCCGCGTCCATAGGGGTTGCGGAACGTCTCCATATATTGTTAGTCAATATCGTATCTCCATATCGATGGAGTCGAAGGACTTGCCATGACCTATCTGCGCAATTGCTGGTATGCGGCCGCCTATTCCGGGGAGGTGGGCGACGCGCCCATGGCCCGCCAGCTGCTCGGCGAGCATATCGTCTTCTTCCGCACGTCGGACGGCGCCGTCCATGCGCTGGAGGATCGCTGCCCGCATCGCTTCGCGCCGCTCTCCATGGGCAAGGTGATCGAGGACCAGATCCAGTGCCCCTATCACGGCCTGCGTTTCGGCACCGACGGCAAATGCGCCTACAACCCGCATTATGCCGCGCTGCCAGCCGCCGCCAAAGTGGCGCGCCATGCGCTCCTCGAGCGCCACGGCATGATCTGGATCTGGATGGGCGACGCGCCCGCCGACGAGAGCAAGCTGCCCGCCGATTTCGCCTTCCTCTCCAGCCCGGACTTCAAGTCCGTCTCGGGCTATCTGCATGTCGCCGGCAATTATCAGCTCATCGTCGACAATCTGCTCGACCTGACGCACGCCCCCTATCTGCACCCGGCATTCGCCATTCCCGGCATCTCGGCCGAGGAGCGGCTGAAGCGCACGACCACCGAGCTGGTTCGCCAGCCCGAGCGCGTCATTGCCCGGCGCTGGCGCCTCAATTGCCCGCCCAACGGCCCGACCCGCAACCTGTTCGGCTTCACCGACCCGTTGATGGATTCGCGCGCGCACATGCACTGGCTGCCGCCCTCGCTCATCTATTTCGATGCCGGCGCCGCGCGGCTCGGCGAGCCCGAAGAGGCCGGGCTGTGCCTGCCCGCCATGCACGCGATCACGCCGGAGACCGAGCGGACCAGCCATTATTTCTTCGCCCAGGGCCGCAACATGCTGCTCGACAGTGAAGAGGCAGACACCACCTTGCTCGGCATTCTGGAAAACGCCTTCCACAATGAGGATGAGCCCATGATCGCGGCGCAGCAATCGCGGATGGGCGAGGAGACCGACGTGCTGGCGCTCGATCCCGTGCTGCTCAAGGCGGATGGCGCGCCGGTCTCCGCACGGCGCGCGCTCGCCGCGCTGATCGCCGCCGAGCAGGCCGGCTAACCGCGTGGGCAGGGACGGGTCGACCGAGACCGATCGCGCGATCGACCGCGCATCCGCCGCGACCCCCGAAGGGGAAGTGCCCGATGTCGGCGACCGGACGCCGCCGCCCTTTTCCGCGTCCCGCGCCATTCCGCTGACGGTCGGCGCCTGCTTCTTCATGGAGGGGCTGGACAGCACGATCATCGCCACCTCCCTGCCGCAAATCGCCGATGCGCTGCATGTCAGCGCCAGCGAGATCGGCATCTCGCTCACCGCCTATCTCATCAGCGTCTCGATGTGGATGGCGGCCAGCGGCTGGCTCGCGGATCGCTTCGAGGCGCGGCGGATCTTCGTGTGGGCGATCGTCATCTTCATCATCGGCTCGCTGGTCTGCGGGTTCAGCCACAGCCTCGCGCAGCTCGTCATCGGGCGATTCCTGCAGGGCATGGGCGGCGCGCTGATGACGCCGGTCGGCCGGCTGATCCTGGCCCGCAGCTTCCCGCGCGATGAGCTGGTCCGCGCGATGAGCTACATGATCATTCCCGGCCTGCTCGGGCCGACCTTCGGCCCGCTCGTCGGCGGCTGGATCACCACCTATGTCGACTGGCGCTGGATCTTCTTCATCAACGCGCCGCTGGGCATCATCGGCGTGCTGCTGGCGCTGCGCTATCTGCGGCCGCACCCGGTCGCCGGCACGCAGCGTTTCGATGCGTCGGGCTTCATGCTGGTCGGCTTCACGCTCGTCGCCCTGCAGGCCGGGCTGGAGATACTGGCCGCGCGCGGCACATGGACCATGTCCGCCATCGCCGCCCTCGCCCTCGGCGCGATCGGCCTGACGCTCTACCGCCGGCACGCCCGGCGGCGCGCGGATGCGATCCTCGATCTCGGCCTGTTCCGCTACCGCACCTTCTCCATCGCGGTGCTCGGCGGCTCCTTCTCCCGGCTGGTGCTCGGCGCGACGATGTTCCTCTTCCCGCTCTATTTCCAGTTCGGGCTGGGCGCGACGCCGATCATCGCGGGTTATCTCATGGCGGTGCTGGCGCTGGGCCAGATCGCGCTGCGGCTGGGGCTCGATCCCCTGCTCAAGCGGCTCGGCATCAAGAAGCTGCTGATCGTGAACAGCGCCGTCATGGGCGCGCTGCTGGCCGGCCTGCTGGTCTTCCAGCCCGGCGTGTCCTTCTGGCTGGTCGGCGCCTTCATCTTCGTCTTCGGGCTCATCCATTCGATCCAGCTCTCGACGCTGGCCGGCCTCAACTTCTCGGGCATTCCCAACGAGGCGCTCGGCAAGGCGACGTCGCTCGGCGCGGTGGTGCAGCGGCTCGCGACGGCGTTCGGCATCAGCCTCACGGCGATCCTGCTCGGTTTCGTGACGGACGGCGCGCGACCCGTGGCGGGCGATTTCATCCTGCCCACGCTCATGCTCTCGGCCATGATGGCGCTCTCGATCCTGAGCTTCGTCGGCCTGCGCCAGGGCGACGGCGACGACCTGCTGAAGAAGAAGCCCGCCTGACCCCGCCCGCCCTAATGCGGCGGGGCGAAGGCCTGTTCGGGCACGGAATTGGTGTTCTGGAACTGGGTGATATGCCAGGCTCCGGCCTGTTTCATCAGCACCTGCATCTGGATGCCCTTATCGATGCCGGTCCCTGTCGGGCTGAGCGCGCCGGTCATGGTCCAGCGCACATGGGCGACGGCGATGTCCGGCGTCAGGAACGCGATCGTCACATTGGCGATCGCCAGTCGCGAGCGTGCAAATGCGGCAGCGAACGCGCAGCCGAGTTTTTGTTTGAGTTCCGCGCGGCCATGCCAATGCCAGCCAAGCACATTGACCACTTCGGCATCCTGCGAGAACAGGGCTGCATAAGCGTCGATGTCGTGCGCGTTCCAGGCCGTGGCCTGCCGTTGCTCCAATGCCCTGATTTCAGCGTCGTCGCCGGGCCCGGCCGCGAGCGCCGCACCGGCAAGTCCCAAACCCGCCAGACCGAGCCATAGCGCGCGTGCCATTGCGATCCTCCCTTGCAGGATAGTCCCGCGGGAGGCTGACAGCTTTCATCATCGCCGGCAAGCCGCAGGCATCACGGCGCCGGCTTGTCCTGCGCGACGCGGAAGCCGAGGCTGGTCGAACGGAAGCTGTCGCCCGTCGCCGCGCGGGCGGTGGGCCGCTGGCCCCGGCGCGAGCTGCTATAGTCGCCGCCGCGCACGGCATGCCTGTCGCAGCCGGGCCGCTCGCGCGCCGATCCGTCGGCCGGCGCGCCCGCATAGTCCGGGAACAGGCAATCCGCCGTCATTTCCCAGACATTGCCGGCCATGTCGTAGAGCCCCCAGGGATTGGCCGGGAAGCTCTTCACCGGGGAGATATAGGCCCAGCGATCCGCGCCGTTCACGCCGCGTATGTTCGCGAAGCTCGGGTCGGGGTCCTTGCCCCAGTAGAAGTCCGTGGTGGTGCCGGCGCGCGCGGCATATTCCCATTCCGCCTCGCTCACCAGGCGGAAGCCGCCCTCCCCGCTCTCTCGATTGAGCCAGGCGATATAGGCGAGCATGTCCGCGCGATCGACATTGACCACCGGGTTGGCGCCGCGCCCGAGCCCGTCATCGAGCGGCAGCGGCCGGCCGGTCGCCCGGGCGAAGCGGTCATATTGCTCGAATGTCACCAGCGTCTTCGCGAGGCGGAAGGCCGGCACGGTCACGACATGTTGCGGCTTGCCCTGCTGGGCGTCCGCATCCTGCGGCGCGCCCATCACGAACCGGCCGGCGGGGATGTCCACCATGTCCGGCGGCACGGCTTGCGGATTTTGCGGCGCGCAACTCGCCAGCGCCAGCGCCATGAGCGAGAGGTTGCGGATGCGCTTCATCGGGCCTTCTCCAGCCAGTCATGGGCGGCATAATAGTCCGCCAGCGCGGCTTCCTCGCCCGGCGCGATGTCCCGCACCACGCCGCGCATGATGGGGCTGGTGCGCGAGCCGTCACGATAGGCCCTGAGCGCATGGACGATATAGGCCGGGTCCTGCCCGGTCAGCACCGGCATGCCCTCGAACTCGCCGATGCCGGTCTCGCCATGGCACCAGGTGCATTGCTGCAGGACGCGGCGATGGATCGCGAGATCGGACCGGGCGCGGGGCGGTTGATCGAGCATCTCGCCGGAGAGATAGACGGCCAGATCGCGCGCGTCCTGATCGCTCAGCGCCTGCGCGGCCGGTTCCATGAGGTCGCTCTTGCGCGCGCCGTCGCGATATTCGAGCAGCGCCGCATAGATGTAGCTGGCGCGCTGGTGGCGCAGCCTGGGCGGCGCGGGGTCCATCGCCGGCGCATCCTCGCCATGGCAGGCAAGGCAGGTCTGCGCGAGCACGGCCCCCCGCTCCGCGACGCCGAGCGGCACGCGCCATGATGTGGGCGCCGGCGGGGTGGCCGCCGGGCGGTTCTGCGCCGATGCGACGAGCGCGGCGAGGAACAGGCCGCCACTGGCAAGAAGCCCGGCGATGGCGAGAGGCTGTTTCATGAGGTTGCGGGGTCCATCTCGGTGCGCCGGTCGTTCATCGTCAGCGACAGGCCGAAAAGCATCAGCGCCGCCAGCGCGCCGACCGCCGGCGCGATCAGCAGGGAATAGCGCACGGCATCCTCCCCCAGATGCGCCAGCGGCCCATCGTTGAGGATGCCGACCAGCACCGGCCCGACGCTCTGGCCGATCAGATTGAAGATCAGCAGGTAGAGCGCCGTGCCCGTGGCGCGCATCCGTGCATCCAGCAGCGTGATGAGCAGGGCGAACAGGCAGGGCGTGACGCCACTCATCAGGATGGTCTCGAGCGCCAGGCCCACATGCCACAGCAGCGGGTCCTGCGCGAGCAGCAGCAGCATCTGCGCGGGCACCATGCCCATGCAGAACAGGATCGGCGCCCAGGCGAGCCAGCGCGCATCGAAGCGCATCACCCATGTGACGAACAGGCCGCCGCCGATCGTCGCGGCCACGCCGACAAGGCCCTTATACATGCCGAGCATCGCGCCCATCTGCTGCGCGTCGAGGCCGTGCACGCGCTGCATGAAGGTGGGCAGCCACGCCAGCAGGGCGGAATAGTTGATGCTGACCGCCGTGCCGCCGAAGCAGAGCAGGAGGAACGCGCGCGAACGCAGGACCGCGCCCATCGCCTCGCGGAAGGTCAGGTCGCCTGCGACATCGACCCGCACCGTCGCATCGCGCCCATCCTCGCGCGCCGGTTCGCGGACCAGCAGCAGCACGAGCAACGTGATGACCAGGCCGATGCCGCCCATGATCGGATAGGCGGGCCGCCAGCCATGATGCTGCGCGATCCAGCCGATCAGCGGATAGAAGATCATGATGGCGACCGCGCCGCCGGCCGAGAACACCGCCATCGCCATGACCCGGTAGGAGCCGCGGAACATGTCGCCGATCAGCGCGGAGCTGGGCGCCATGTTGCTCGCCTCGCCCACCCCCAGCAGCATGCGCGCGATCAGCAGGTGCCCCGCCGACATCGCCAGCCCGGTGCAGGCCGTCACGCTGCTCCAGAAGGCGAGGCCGGCGGCGATGATGTTGCGCCGGCCGACCTTGTCCGACAGCCATGCGATGGGCACGCCCGCGATGGAGTAGACGATCACGAAGGCGGGGCCCATCAGCAGACCAAGCCCGACATCGGAGAGATGGACGTCCTTCTGGATGAGCGGCATCAGCAGGCCGAGCATGTTGCGATCGACCGTGTTCAGCCCCACCGTGCCGGCGAGAATGCCCAGCACCACATAGTCCCGGCGAGCAGGGCGCAAACCAGCTTCTCCACCCGCACGATCAGGTGCCATATACGCACTCTCCTTGCGTGCAATCATGTGGTAGCAAATTGTGTTAGTCAATCCTGAGATTTTTGGTAAAGCTTTTTCCATCGGCCAGTATCTCGAATCATGAGCGCTGGCGCCGGGAGGATGTTGAGTGAGCCTGTTTCTGAAGAACTGCTGGTATGCGGCCGCCTTTTCCGACGAAGTGACGCGGACGCCCCTGGCGCGCACGCTGCTCGACATGCCGGTGGTCCTCTATCGCAAGGAAGACGGCAGCCCGGCCGCCCTGCTCGATCGCTGCCCGCACCGTTTCGCGCCGCTCTCCGTGGGCGTCGTGGTCGGCGACGAGATCCAGTGCGGCTATCATGGGCTGCGGTTCAACGCGGGCGGGCGCTGCGTCGCCAATCCGCATAATGACGGCAAGCCCCTGCCCTCGGCCGACATCGCCAGCTTCACCCTGCATGAGCGCTACGGCATCGTCTGGATCTGGCCCGGCGATCCGGCCCGCGCCGATCCCGCGCTGCTGCCGCACTTCTTCTTCCTGGAGGATGATGCGACCTGGCGGACGCTCTCGGGCATGCTGCACGTCAAGGGCAACTACCAGCTCGTCGTCGACAATCTGCTCGACCTCACCCATGCGCCCTATCTCCACCCCGGCTTCGCCATGCCCGGCGTGACGCCCGAGCAGCAGCTCGCGGCGACCACCACCAGGGTCGAGCGGCAGGGCGACGGCGTGGTCTATCAGCGCCTGCGCAAGGGCCTGCCGCCCAATCAGGCGACGATCGACCTGTTCGACTTCCCGGCCGAGCCCTGCGAGACGCGCACGCACATGCACTGGCATGCCCCCGCGCTCATCAACTTCGACAATGGCACGAAGTTCGAGGGGCAGGACGATCTGGAGGGCTTCTGGTTTCCGCAGGCGCACTGCATCACGCCGGAGACCGAGACGAGCTGCCATTATTTCTTCTCGGCCGCGCGCAACCTGAAGAAGGACGATCCGGCCATAGACGCAGCGCTCCGCAACGTGCTCGTCACCGCGTTCCGCGATCAGGACGAGCCGATGATCGAGGCCGTGCAGCGGCGCATGGGCGATACCGGCGATATCGACCGGCTCAAGCCCGTGCTGCTCAAGACGGACACCGCGCCGGTGCTCGCCCGCCGCATCCTGAAGGAACTGATCGCCGCCGAACAGGCCGGCGACGTCCATGCCACCGCCTGCGCCGCAGAATAGATCGGCCCCGTCCATGCAGACCATGCGAACCATCCTGTCGTCGCTGAGCGCGCTCCTGATCCTCGGGCTCGCGCCCGCCGCCTGCAACCGGCACGCCGCCGGCAGCGGCGCCGATCAGGCCCTGCTCGATCCGCCCGCCACCGCCGGCGACTGGCCCCGCCCGGGGCGCGACATGGGCGACAGCTATTTCTCCCCGCTCGACGGGATCAATGCCCAGACCGTCGGCCGCATGGGGCTGGCCTGGGAATTCACCGATTTCCAGATACGCGGCCGGACCCATTATGGCCTGCAATCCACGCCCGTCATGGTCGACGGCGTGCTCTATTTCTCCGGCCCATGGGGCGAGGCCTATGCGGTCGATGCGCGGACCGGACGCAAGCTGTGGGCCTATGACACCAATGCCGAGGGGCAGGTGGCGCGCAATACCTGCTGCGGCGTCGTCAACCGGGGCATTGCGGTGGCGGACGGCAAGGTCTTCGTCGGCGCGCTGGACGGCAAGCTGTTCGCGCTGGACATGAAGACCGGCCAGCCGGTCTGGCAGGCGGACACCATCGTGGACCGGCACTGGAGCTATTCCTCCACCGGCGCGCCGCAGATCGCCGGCAATGTCGTCATCCTCGGCAATGCGGGATCGGACATGGGCGCGCGCGGCTATGTCTCGGCCTATGACATCAAGACCGGCAAGCTGGCGTGGCGCTTCTGGTCCGTGCCGGGCGATCCGGCGCGCGGGCCCGACGAAACACCGGAAGTGACGCTCGCCCGCAAGACCTGGCCGGCCGATGCGCGCTGGGACATGGGGCTGGGCGGCACGGTCTGGAACGGCATCGCCTATGATCCGGAGACCAACACGGCGTTTCTCGGCATCGGCAACGGCTCCCCCCACCCGGCCTGGCTGCGCAGCGCCAGCGGGCAGGTGATGGACAATCTGTTCCTCTCCTCGATCGTGGCGGTGGATGCCGCGACCGGGCGGATGAAATGGTATTATCAGGAAACCCCGCACGACAGCTGGGATTTCGCGGCCACCGCGCCGATGGTGCTGGCCAATCTCGAGATCGACGGCAAGCCGCGCAAGGTGCTGATGCAGGCGCCCAAGAACGGCGTGTTCTACGTGATCGACCGCACCAACGGGCAATTGCTGCGCGCCAACCCCTATACGCGCGTCAACTGGATGACGAGCGTGGACATGCGCACCGGGCGGCCCAATTTCTCGGCGGATGCGGATTATCGCGACGGCGCCCGGCTGACCTGGCCAAGCGGCGCGGGCGGGCATGGCTGGCAGCCCATGGCGTTCAGCCCCCGCACCGGCCTCGTCTATGTGCCGGTCTATGAGACGGGCATGGAGCAGTCCGCGACCGGCCCCGCCCGCTATGTGCCGGGCAACATCAATCAGGCGACGGTGGGCAGGTTCCCGCCCTTCACCCCCGAGCAACTGGCCGGCCGCGCGCAGGCGACGTTCGAGGGGCGGCTCAAGGCCTGGGACCCGGTCGCCGGCAAGGTGCGCTGGACGAGCGAGCCGCTCTCCTTCCTCAATGGCGGCACCATGGTCGCGGGCGATCTCGTATTCCAGGGCACCGCGGCGGGCTATCTGGACGCCTATGACGCGGCGAGCGGCCGGCAGGTCGCGCATCTCTTCCTGGGCAGCGTCATCACCGCCGCGCCGATGACCTATGAACTGGACGGCGTGCAATATCTCGCCGTGTTCGCCGGCGCGGGCGGACCGCAAGGCGCGTTCTTCGGCCCCGGCGTCGTGGCGGCGGAGCGCGAGAATTACCAGCGCCTGATCGTGCTCAAGCTCGACGGCACGCCGATCCCCCTGCCGCCCGAGCGCGCGCCGGACGAAGCGCCGCCCATGCCCGCGCCGATCGCCGCGAGCACGGCCACGCTGCGGCACGGACAGACGCTGTTCCTGGATCGCTGCAGCCGCTGCCATGCGGTGGGCGGGGCGCGTGCGGTCTATCCCAATCTGTGGACGATGCAGCCCGGCACCATCGAGCAGTTCCACGCGATCGTGGGCGAGGGCGCGCTCGCCTATGGCGGCATGGCGGCATTCCCGGAACTGAGCGCGCAGGATATCGACGCCATCCGCGCCTATATCGTCAACGACACGATCGCGCGGCGCACCGGCCGCTCGACCGGCGAGGCCAACACGCCGACACGCCAGACCCACTGATCCCGGATCCCAGACCAATGACAAGAAGGGGCGCCGCGAGCGATGCCGCGACGCCCCTCCTGCCTGACTTGCCCCTGTCGTCGCGGCGCTCAGACCCGCGCCCAGCCCCCGTCGCACACGATCGTCTGGGTGGTGATGAAGCCGGAATCATCGCTTGCGAGGAAGGAGACCAGCCCGACCACGTCGCCCGGCATCCCCGGCCGCTTGATCGACTGGTTGACCACCAGCGCGCCCATGAAATCGTCGAACCCTGCCTCGCTTCCGCCCCCGATCTCGGCCGCATAGGAGGCGCGCACCTGCTCGGTGACGATGGGGCCGGGCGCGATGGCGTTGACGGTCACGCCGTCCGGCCCCAGCTCGGCGCCGAGCGCTCGCGCCAGGCCGATCGCGCCGGACTTGGACGCGACATATTGCGGCATGCCCGGCGGCGCGAGGAAGGTCGAGTTGGACGCCATGTTGATGATGCGGCCCCAGCCGCGCTCGCGCATGCCGGGCGCGAAGGCCTTCGCCATCAGGAACATCGCATCGAGATTGAGCGCCATCACCTTGCGCCAATGCTCGAAGGTGAGATCGGCGAAGCTGCAATGCTCATAGCGGCCGGCATTGTTCATCAGCACGTCGCACCGGCCGAAGCGCGCGAAGACCTGCTGCGCCATCGCGGCGACCGCGGCGGGATCGGTGATGTCGCAGGCGAAAGCCTCCGCCTCTCCGCCCGCGGCGCGGATGCGCCCGACCACCGCGCCGCAATCCTTGATGTCGATGATCGCCACGGCCAGCCCATCGGCCGCCAGCCGCTCCGCGATCGCCGCGCCCAGCCCGCCGGCGCCGCCCGTCACGACGGCGACCCGTCTCTCCTTCCCGTTCATCCCGCTCTCCTCAATTGGCCATGATGGCCTTCGTCTCCAGAAATTCCTCGAAGCCCCACACGCCATATTGCTTGCCGTTGCCGGATCGCTTGTAGCCGCCGAAAGGCGCGGCGGCGCTCCAGCCGGGGAAGTTGATCGTCACATAGCCGGCGCGCAGGCGCCCCGCGACGGCGCGCGCCAGCACCGGATCGGCGGACTGGACATAGGCCGCCAGCCCGAAATCGCTGGCATTGGCGATGCGGACGGCGTCGTCGACATCCGTGTAGGTCTGGATGCAGAGCACCGGGCCGAAAATCTCCTGCCGCGCGATCGGCGCGTCGGCATCCAGCGGCCCGAAGATGGTCGGCCGGGCATAGAAGCCCTGCGCCAGATGCGCCGGCCGCCCCGGTCCGCCGGTCAGCAGCGGCAGGCCCTGCGCGATCGCATCCTCGATATGCCGGTTCACCCGGTTGAACTGCGCTTCGTTGGAGAGCGGGCCGAATGTCGTGGCGGGATCGTCGGGCGGCCCCACGACCAGCGCTTCGGCCGCCGCCACGGCAAGCGCGGCGACCTCCCCGAAGCGGTCCTCCGGCACGATCAGCCGCGTGGGCGCGGCGCAGACCTGCCCGCCGTTCATCATGCAGGCCAGCACGCTGCGCGGCACGACCGAGGCGAAATCGACGTCCGGCAGCAGGATGTTCGCGGACTTGCCGCCAAGCTCCTGATGCACGCGCTTGATGGTGGGCGCCGCCGCCGCCGCGATCGCCGCGCCGCCGGTGACCGATCCGGTCATCGAGATCATGTCCACATCGGCATGTTCGGCCAGGCGCCGGCCGCAATCCGTGCCCCGGCCATTGAGGAGGTTGAAGACGCCGGGCGGAATATCCGCCTTGTCCATCGCCTCGGCCAGCAGGATGGCGCAGAGCGGCGCCAGTTCGCTCGGCTTGACCACCACCGTGCAGCCCGCCGCGATGGCGGGCACGGCCTTGCAGAGCATCTGGCTGACCGGCGCGTTCCAGCTCGTGATCGCCACCACCACGCCGATCGGCTCGCGCACCAGTTCGCATCCGCCCGGCTCCTGCCGCGTGAAGGCATAGTCCGGCAGCAGATCGAAGATCGCGTCGAAATGCGAGCGGCACATGGCCGACTGGCCCTGCGCGACCAGCCGCGTGAGGCCGGTCTCGCGCATGAGATGCGCCTCGATCGCCGGCGCCGCCTCGTCGAACGCCGCGCGCATCCGCCGCAGCACCGCCAGCCGCTCGTCCACGCCGGTGCGCGACCAGGCGGGAAACGCCGCCCGCGCCGCCGCCACCGCCCGGTCCGCATCATGCGCCGATCCATAGGCCGCCGAGCCGATCCGCGCACCATCGACCGGACTGCGGATATCGCATCGCTCGCAGCCCAGCGGATTGACCCACTTGCCGCCAATCAGGAATCGATGACCGTCCACATCCTTCTCCTTGTTGACTCCATCATTGCCTCATAAGAAATTGTATGACAACTTGGTATTCCAATTCTGGAGAGGAGCGGACGCGCGCCCGTGGCAACGGACTATATCATCGTGGGCGCCGGCTCGGCCGGCTGCGTGCTGGCCAATCGCCTCTCCGCCTCGCCCGAGAATCGGGTGCTGCTGATCGAGGCCGGCGGGCGGGACCGGCATCCGTTCATGAAGATGCCCTTCGCCTTCATGAAGCTGCAATTCGTGCCGCGCCTCTCCTGGCGCTACTGGAGCGAGCCCGAGGCCGAGCTGGGCGGCCGCAAGCTCTGGCTGCCGCGCGGCAAATGCCTGGGCGGAACATCCTCCATCAACGGCATGGTCTATTCGCGCGGCCATCCGCTCGACTATGACGAATGGGCCGCGCTCGGCGCCACGGGCTGGAGCTGGCGGGACGTGCTGCCCTATTTCCGCCGATCCGAAGGCAGCTGGCGCGGCGCGAGCGAACATCATGGCGCGGACGGTCCGCTGACCGTCTCGCCGATCGATACCAGCGGCCCGATCTTCGACGCCACCATGGCGACCGCCCGCGCGCTCGGCCACAAGGTGGTGGACGATCAGCATGGCGAGGAGACCGGGGAAGGCTTCGCGCCGCCGGAGGTCACGGTGGAGCGCGGCCGGCGCGCCAGCAGCGCCACGCAATTCCTGCATCCGGTCGCGCATCGGCCCAATCTGGAGGTGCTCACCAATTGCCTCGTCACGCGCCTGATCGTCGAGCATGGACGCGCGGTGGGGGTGGAGATCGCCGATGGCTCCGGCGTCCGGCAGGTCCGCGCGGAGCGGGAGGTCATCCTCTCGGCCGGCACCTATAATTCGGCCAAGCTGCTGCTGCTCTCCGGCATCGGCCCGGCCGAGGACCTGCACGCGCTCGGCATCGACGTGCAGGTCGACCTGCCCGGCGTCGGCCGCAACCTGCAGGAGCATCCGCTCGCGGGCATCAGCGCGGAGCTGACCCGGCCGGTGGGCTTCGAGAATCATCTGCGGTTCGACCGGCTGGCCCTGAACGTGGCGGGCCATGCGCTGGGCATCGGCGGAAAGGCCACCCAGCTTCCCGTCACCAGCTTCGCCTTCATCCGCACGCAGGACGATCTGGCGCGGCCCGACATCAAGGCCAATATCTATCCCACCCGGCTCGATGGGCGCGTGTGGTTCCCCGGCATCCGCAAGGGCGCGGGCCATGCGATGAGTGTGTTTGCCGTGCTGCTGCGGCCCGAGAGCCGCGGCTCCGTGCGCCTGCGCTCGACCGATCCGGCCGCGCCGCCGGAAATCCGCATCAACATGTTCCAGGACCCGCGCGATCTCGTCACCATGCGCCGCGCGGTGCAGCAGATGCGGGATTTCTTCGCGACGCAGCCGATCGCCAGCCTCATCGGGCGGGAGCTCATGCCCGGCGGCGACATCCGCACCGATGCCGAGATCGACGCCTATAACCGGCGCTCCTGCGTGCTCGCCCATCATGCATCGAGCACATGCGCGATGGGATCGGGCGCCGATGCCGTCGTCGACCCGCAGTTGCGCGTGCACGGCATCGCGGGGCTACGCGTGGCGGATGCCTCCGTCATGCCACGCGTGGTGGGCGGCAACACCAATGCGCCGGTCATCATGATCGCGGAGAAGGCGGCCGACCTCATCCTGGGCAATCGGCCCATGCCCGCCGATCCGGTTGCGGTTGCATCATAACCGCCATCACGCTAATCATCTTTTATACGAAATCGACTAACAATATCGAGGAGAGTATCGTGAAGCGCAGTGATGACCGCATCCTAGTCACCCATGCGGGCCGATTGTCGTCGGACAATCAGGAGTTCGAGGCCATCGAATATCGCAAGTCGCGGGGCGAGGAGATTCCGGATGCGGTCTATGATCCGCTGCTGGAGAATGCGATTCGCGAGGTCGTCCAGCGGCAGGTCGCCATGGGCATCGACGTCCTCTCCGATGGCGAGCTGGGGCGCCGCCGCACCTACGCTTATTATCGCCATCGCATGGACGGCATCATCTATCGCGAGTGCAAGCCCGGCGAGTTCGGCGCCACCATCTTCAACACGCGCGAGCGCCGCCGCTTCGCCCGCTACTATGAGGAGGCCGACGAAGCGCGCTACAAGGATGGCGCGCCCTCGCGGCGCGACATGCGCATGGTCGCGGTCGAGGAGCTGAAGGCCAGGGACACCGCCCTGCTCGACATCGAGCTGGACCGCTTCCGCCGCATCCTGACCGAACTCGATCTCAACGATCGGGACGCCTTCTTCCCCGTCATTTCGCCCGGCTGGCTCGATCACTTCATCTTCAACGAATATTATGCGAGCGACGAGGCATTCATCTTCGCCCTCGCCGAGATGATGCGGCCCGAATATGAGCGCATCGTCGAGAAGGGCTTCATCGTCCAGGTCGACGGCCCCGACCTGCCCGACGCCTGGGCGACCTTCGTGCCCGAGATCACGCTGGAGGATTATCGCCGGCGCTCGCGGGTGCGGGTCGAGGCGCTCAACCATGCGCTGCGCAACATCCCGGAGGACCGGGTGCGCTACCATCTGTGCTGGGGTAGCTGGAACGGCCCGCATATGGACGATATCCCGTTCCGCGACGTGGTCGACCTCATGCTGGAGGTGAAGGCCCAGGCCTACAGCTTCGAGGCCGGCAATGTGCGGCACGAGCATGAGTGGAAGATCTGGAAGGATGTGAAGCTGCCCGACGGCAAGATCCTGCTGCCCGGTGTCGTCAGCCACCGCACCAACACGGTGGAGCATCCCGAAGTGGTGGCCGACCGGCTGGAGCGATTCGCCCGCTATGTCGGCCGCGAGAATGTGATGAGCAGCACCGATTGCGGCATGGGCGGCGGACGCATCCCGCACGAGATTGGCTGGGCGAAGCTGGAGGCGATGGTCGAAGGCAGCGACCTGGCGACCCGCGACTTGTGGAACCGCGCCGAGGCCGCCTGAGCCATAGCGCCGTCAGCTGAGGTGGAGCGGTTCCCGATCGGGGGACTCGGGGCGGCCGCTCCATCCGCCCGGCGCTTGTGCGAATGAGATGAAAGCAAACCCGTGCTCCCGCGCAGGCAGGAGCACGGGTTTGCTTCTACCTGAGGCGGATCGACATTCAGCGTCGGATTTGCAAACGGAGAACAGGAATAGCGGGGCGGCCTGCTATTCCGGAAACCTGAATGTCGAAACGGCCCAAGATCCGTCGTCCAGGATGAACGGGCCGCAGGGCGCTGATGCGACCCCGGTCCTGACGTTCCGCAGGCAAAAGCGCAGCCGCCGCCTAATGCCGACCCTGCCCTCGCCCTTCTCGCGCAGACAGGCATGGCGGGGAGGCGGCCACACGCAGCCCGATCCCCCGAACCATGCAACGCCTCGCCTGCGCAAGCGCAGGCCCCAGCCCGCCTCCGGAACCTAAAGCCCGCGCGCTTCCAGCGTGTCGAGCAGCAGGCGCTCGAACGCTTCGCGGCGGCTGCGGCGCGCGGCGATGAGCTGGTCCCGGTCGCGTTCCTTGAGCGCCAGCAGCAGCGAATGCTTGCTGACGACACTGCGCTCCTCGCTGGGCCGGCGCGGCAGCGGCAGCAGGGCGCGGAAGCGATCCGTCAGCGCCCAGAGCCGCATCGCCTCGCGCATGATCGTCTTGCGCGGCGACAGGTTGAAGATCGCCGTATGGAATTTGCGGTGCTCCACCCACCAGCTCGACCGGTCGCCTTCGTTGAGCAGCTGCTCGAGCTGCTCGGCGCGCCGTTCCAGATCGGCCAGCGCCTCCGCATCCGGCCACTCGACCGTGCGCATCAGCTCGTCCTCGACAAGGTGGCGCAGCGTGAAGAGCTGCTCGGCCTCATCCTTGGAAAGGCGCGTGACGAAGAAGCCGCGATTGGGATCATGCTCGATGATCCCCTCGGAACTCAGGAGCTTGAGCGCCTCACGCACCGGCACACGGCTGGCGTTGAACTGCTCGGCAAGCTCCGTCTGCCCCAGGCGCGTGCCCGGCGCGAGCGTGCCGCGTGCGATGAGGGAGCGAAGCTCGTCGGCGATCTTGGCCGGGACGCCCCGGCCGGCTGGTTTTTCTGTATCCATCTTGTCGCCTGACTTGGCCGGGAATGCAGAAATTATCAATTACCCATTTTTCCATCCAATCTCGTCAGCACCCTTGCCATGCAAACTCGCATCGACCTATGACTAACTATATTGTATGCAGTTGAGTTAGTCGTTCAGGAGAGTGGTGCGCATGGCGAATATCGGCTTCATCGGATTGGGGATCATGGGCCGTCCGATGGCGGAGCATCTGCTGGCCGCCGGCCACGATCTCCATATCGCGCGATCCAGCGCGGCCGCCGCCGATCTTATCGCCCGGGGCGCGCGGCCCTGCGCGAGCTATGCCGAGATCGCGCGCGCGGCCGATGTCGTGATCCTCATGGTGCCCGATACGCCACAGGTCGAGCAGACCCTGTTCGCCGCCGATGGCGTGGCGCAGGGCATCGATGCGGGCAAGCTGGTCATCGACATGAGCTCCATCTCGCCACTGGCCACCCGCGACTTTGCCGAGCGCATCGCGCAGCTGGGCGCCGATTATGTCGATGCGCCCGTCTCTGGCGGGGAGGTCGGCGCGAAGGCGGCCACGCTCACCATCATGGTCGGCGCCAGCGAGGTGGCGTTCGCGCGCGCACGGCCCCTGCTCGAACTCATGGGCAAGAACATCACCCATGTCGGCCCCAATGGCGCCGGCCAGACCGCGAAGGTCGCCAACCAGATCATCGTCGCCCTGAACATCGCGGCCGTGGGGGAAGCGCTGCTGTTCGCCTCCAGGGCGGGCGCGGACCCGGCGCGGGTGCGCGAGGCGCTGCTCGGCGGCTTCGCGTCCTCCCGCGTGCTCGAAGTGCATGGCGAGCGCATGCTCAAGCGGACCTTCGATCCCGGCTTCCGCATCAAGCTGCATCGCAAGGACCTCGCCCTCGCCCTTGCCGGCGCCGACGAACTGGGCCTGCCGCTGCCGCAGACGGCCTTCTGCCAGCAGTTGCTCAACAGCGCGACCGGCAATGGCGAAGGCGATCTCGACCATAGCGCGATCGTCCGCCAGCTCGAACGGCTTTCGGGCCACCAACTGGGGGAATGACCATGCTCCGCCGCGCCATCGCCGCCGCCCTGCTGGGCCTGATGCTGCCGGCAAACGCCCTCGCGCAACCGGACGCCACAAGGGGAGACGCCGAGATGACCGCACGGACCGAAGCGACGCGGCGCGTGGCGATGCCCTTCCTGCACCGCATGTTCATCGAGAATGACGTGCGCGGCGCCTATGACGGCTATGCCGCGCCGGACTTCATCCAGCACAATCCCCGCATCGCCGACGGGCTGGCCGGGCACCGTGCCTATTTCGCCGCGCTGGCGCAGCAGCCGGGCGGCCGCCCGCAGGCCTGGGCGCATGTCACCAACATGGTGCTGGTCGATGGCGATCTCTTCGCGCTGCATCACCAGGTGTTTCGCGGCCCGGACGACCCCGGCCATGTCTTCGTCGACATCTGGCGCGTCGCGGACGGCAGGATCGTCGAGCATTGGGACGTGATCCAGGATATTCCGGCCGAAATGGCCAATCCGAACGGCATGGGCTGCGGCGTGGGCGACACATATGAGACCGCGCGCGCCCGCACCGATTCGATCGACGCGCCCGCTTGCGGCCTGCCCGATCGCCACATCCCCCGGCAGGCCTCGCTCGACATCTTCGAACGCTATGTCGCGCAGGTCGGCGCGGGCGACGTGCGCGGGGCGATCGACCGCTGGCTCCACGAGTCCTACCGGCAGCACAGCCCGACCATCGCGGACGGCTCCAGGGGCGCGCTTGCCTATCTGATGGAGGAATGGGGCCGCGCCGAGACGCCCAAGCCAGTGCTCGGCCCGGCGCGCATGGTGATCGACGGCGACTTCGTGCTCGTCCATCGACTCGTGACCTATCCGGGCGCGGAGGGCCAGTCCGCCAATGTCGATATCTTCAGGATGACCGACGGCAAGATCAGCGCGCATTGGGACATCAAGCAGCCGGTTCCGCCAACCGCCGCCAATGCGAACGGCATGTGGTGAGCGGAGCCGGACCATGCAGAACCCCAGCCCCACGCCGCCGCAGTCCGAAGCGGAGCGCCGCGCCCATGGCGACGACGACCTGTCGCCGCGCGCCATTGTCGACCGCTTCAACCAGCTCGCCTTCTTCGACCGCAAGCCGGTCGAGGCGATGGAGCGCTATCTCGCGGACGATTTCATCGAGCGCTATCCGGATTTCGCGCAGGACACGCCCGGCCTGACCGACAAGCAGGCCACCATCGCCTTCTTCAAGACGCGCGGCTGGCGCGAGGGTGAGGCCAATGCGAGCACCATCTACAAGCTGCTCGCCGATGGCGACGAGGTGATGGTCTTCCACCACATGACACGCGGCGAGGATGATCGCGGGCTCGCCTTCGTGGACATCTTCCGCGTGGTCGACGGCCTGATCGTCGAGCATTGGGCGGTGGGCCAGCCCGTCTCCGGGAAGGCCAGCGCGCGCCACCCGATGTTTTGAGCCGGCCGCTCGCTTGACCGATCCGCGTAGATAGTTATACGATATTGTATTCGTTACGCCGACCCGGGGTCGGTCGCGGGGAGGATATATCGATGATCGTTGATTGCCACGGCCATGTGAGCGCGCCGGCCGAATTGTGGGTCTACAAGTCCCTGCTGCTTTCCCATCGCGGCGAGCACGGCAAGCGCTTCCCCGACCTCACCGACGAGGAGATCCTCTCCTACACCAACCGCAAGGAGATGGCGCCGTGCGGTCATCTCGACATGCTGGACCGGGTGGGCACGGACTATCAGCTGCTCAGCCCGCGCCCCTTCCAGATGATGCACTCGGAAAAGCCGAGCATGCTGGTGCACTGGTTCACCGAGGCGACGAACGACATCATCGCGCGGCAATGCCAGGTGCTGCCGGATCGGTTCGCGCCGATCTGCGGATTGCCGCAGGCCGCCGGCGAACCTGTCGAGGGCGTGCTCGCGGAGCTGGAGCGCTGCGTCACCCGCCTCGGCTTCAAGGGCTGCCTGCTCAATCCCGACCCCTATGAGAATAGCGGCACCGCGCCGCCGCCAATGGGCGATCGCTACTGGTATCCGCTCTACGAGAAGCTGTGCGAACTCGATGTGCCGGCGCATATCCACTCGGCCGGCTCTCGCTCGGCCCGCGCCCCCTATACGCTCAATTTCCTGCTGGAAGAGACGATGGCGGTCTATGGCCTCATCGAGAGCGACGTGTTCAGGGACTTCCCCGATCTCAAGATCGTCTGCAGCCATGGCGGCGGCGCGATCCCCTATCATGTCGGCCGCTTCCGCGCCTCGGCCATCCGGCGCGGGGAGGACTTCATCGAGAAGATGCGCCACATCTATTATGACACCGTGCTCTATTCCGAAGAGGCGCTGCGGCTGCTCATCAAGACCGTGGGCGCGGATCGCTGCCTGTTCGGCGCGGAGTGCCCCGGCGTGGGTTCGGCTGTCGATCCGCATACCCACCGGACGCTGGATGACATCGCCCCGTTCATCACCGGCTTCGACTGGCTGAGCCAGGACGAGAAGGACGCCATCATGTTCGGCAATGCCGTCAAGCTCTTCAAGCTCGACCCGCCCCGGCCATGAGCGATCCCGCGGAAATTCTGGCCCGGCTCGCGGCGATCGACTGCTGCGCCCTGTCCGATGCGCTCGACAAGCTGGGCATGGCCGGCCAGGTCACCGGCCTGCCGCGCGAATCCGGGCGCGGACGGCTCGCCGGCATCGCCGTCACCGTGCGGCTCGGCACCGGCGATCCGCCGCCCGGCCCGCCGCGCCATCTCGGCACCATGGCGATCGAGGCGGCGGACGCGCTCACGGTCATCATGGTCGAGCAGCGGACCGGCGTGGAGGCGGGCTGTTGGGGCGGGCTGCTCACGCGCGGCGCCATTCAAGCCGGCGTGCGCGGCGTCATCGCCGATGGTCCGGTGCGCGACATAGACGAAGCGCGCGAGCTGGATTTCCCGATCTTCACCAATCGTCTCACCTGCCTCACCGCGCGCAACCGCGTGGTCGAGAAGGAGACCAACGGCCCGATCCGCATCGGCGACGTCACCGTCCATCCGGGCGATTATGTCGTGGCGGACGGCAGCGCCGTCATCATCATCCGCCCGGACAAGGTCATGGCCGTGCTGGACGCGGCCGAGGCGATCGTGGCGCGCGAGGCCGCCATGATCGCGCAGATCGAGAGCGGCACGACCATGAGCGCCGTGCTCGGCGGCAATTACGAACATATGCTGGAGAATGACTGACATGGCTGGCAACGGGGCCGAGGACCATAATGTCGCACGGGCCGCGCGGCTCGATACCGCGACGCTCTCCGATGCGCTGGATCGGCTCGGCATCGTCGGCCAATGCTATCGCATCGCCGGGCGCGATCCGGGCTTCGCCATGGCCGGCCGCGCTTTCACCATGGTGTGCGGCCCCGCGAGCCAGCCGCCGGGCACGGTGGGCGACTATATCGACGATGTGCCGCCCGGCCATGTCGTCGTCATCGACAATGGCGGCCGCGAGGATGCGACCATCTGGGGCGACTTATTGACCGAGATCGCGCACCGGCGTGGCCTCGCCGGCACAGTGATCGACGGCATCAGCCGTGATGTCTCGCTCTGCCGCGCGCTCGGCTATCCGGTGTTCAGCAAGGGCCACTGGATGCGCACCGGCAAGGACCGGGTGCAGGTCGAGCAGATGGGCTGCCCGGTCAATATCGGCGGCGCGCGTGTCCAGCCGGGCGACATCATGCGCGGCGATGCCGATGGCGTCGTCGTCCTGCCGCGGCAGCATGAAGACGCCGTGCTCGACGCCGCCGAGGAGATCGCGATCGCCGAAGACCGGATCCGCGAGGCCTGTCGCGGCGGCATGCGCCTGGACGAGGCCCGGCGGCAGTTCAAATATCACAATCTCCAGACCCGCGCGGCCGATTAGAATCCGTCGAATGAGATAGAGGCATGTGCTCCTGCGACGGCGGGAGCACGACATCGCGCCACAGCCTCAAGGGCGACCCCGCGTCGGGTGATGCACAAGGACATGGGTCTTCAGCCCCCGCGGGCCGTTGCGACGGGCGCCGCTCAGTCGAAGCCGAACAGGCGGACCGCATTGCCATGGAGCATGGCGTCCTGTGCGGCGCTGCCGAGCGCATCCGTCGCCCGCATCGCGCGGGTGGCGGCGTCGCGCAGTGTCTCGTCCTCACCCAGCAGGTCCGATCCCCAGATCAGCCGGTCCGGCCCGAACGCGCGCGCGAAGCGGGCCATGGCGGCGGCCGGGTCCAGCCCCGTCCGGGCGAGGCGCGCCAGCGTCATCGCGCTGAACTTGAGTGTCAGCGCCGGGCAATCGGCCAGCGCCGCCAGCGCGGCATCCAGACCGAAGTCGGGCGCGCCATCCTGAAGCGATGGATTGCCCAGATTGTCGAGCAGGATGGGGAGGCCGGGGAACTTCCGCGCCATCGCGCGCACCACCGGCAACACCATCGCGCGGTTCCACGGGAAGGCGTGCACGTCCACGATCGCGCCTTCATCCGCCGCCACGCGCCAGACCCCGCGCGCCGCCGCGCTATCGATCCACGAGGGATCGCTCCCGCGGGACGGCTCCATGAACCGTATCCCGCTCGCACCGCGCCGGGCGATCCAGTCCCGCGCGTCCGTCGCGGCCTCGTCACGCCGCGCATCGACGCTACAGATCGCGCGCAAGGCCGGTGAAGCGGCCGCCAGATCGCAGATCAGGCCGTTGTCGAAGCCATAGAAGCGGTTGCGCTGGACGAGCACGGCACCGGAGACGACACCGGCACCGAGCGCTTCCATCAGCGCCTCCGCACTCGTGCATCCGGCCCAGTCCTGCGGCGCCGGCGGCGGCCCATCCTCCGCAATGGGATAGCGCGCCGTATCGGTCGAGACGACCAGCGCATGACAGTCGATGATCGCCAAGTCTCACTCCACTCCTGCCCCGGCAAGGATAATGACGCATCTATTTTTGTCTAACTATTGTTTATATCATAAGCGAAGGGCAATGAGCAGGGCGATACGAATCGCGCGCTCCTCGGAGCGGGGAGCATGGGCGCGACGATCGCCGGCCTGCTCAAGCGGCACGGCATGGAGATCGCCACGCCGCTCGAAGGCCGCAGCGCGGCCGGCCGGGCTCGCGCCGCACAGGCCAGGATGATCGACATCGGCTGGGACGACTGGATGACCTGCGCCATGATCCTTTCGATCGTGCGCCCGCGGGATGCCGTGCCGGTCGCCGAGCGCGTCGCGCACCTGCCCGGCGCGCGACCGCCCCGCTCTATGTCGATTGCAATGCGATCCATCCGACCGGATGATCGCAATCGCCCATCGGCTCGAAGCGGTCGGCCTGACCATGGTCGATGCCGGTATTCTCGGTGGGCCGCCGCGCACGGAGGGGGCACGCGCGCCGGGCGGACCGACGCGATGGCGGCGCTGGACGATGCGTTCGGCGGCCAGCCCGCTACGCCGCCGCCTTGTCGCGCTGGAACGCTTGTTCGAGCGCCGCCTCCACGGTCGCCCGCGCGGCAAGATAATCCGAGATCAGCCGTCCGCGATCCCGCGCCTGCAGCGCATCGATCAGCTTGCGCTCCGGGCTTTCGCCGACCTGGCGCGGCAGCAGCGCGCGGTAGCGGTCGGTCAGCGTCCACAGGCGAAGGGCCTCGCGCAGCAGGATCTTCTGCGGCGAAAGATCGAAGATCGCATAGCGCAGCTTCTCGAGCGCCTGGGCCCATCGCCCGAAGTCGCTGCGCTGCTCGATGGCGTCCAGCACATCGAACTGGGCGCGGAATTCGGCGATCTGCGCATCGTCGGGCCATTGCGCCGAGGCCAGAAGCTCGGCCTCCAGCCATCGGCGCAGCTTGTAGAGCTGGAGCGCCTCGTCATAATCCAGCGGGGAGACGAAATAGCCACGATTGCGATCGTGCCGAAGAAAGCCCTCTGTCGAAAGCAGCTTGAGCGCCTCGCGAATAGGGACTTTGCTCCGCCCGAAACGTTCGGCCAGCTGGGTCTGGCCCAAATGCTCTCCCGGCAGCAATGTTCCGCGGACGATCAACGAACGTAATTCGTCGGCAACGACGTTAGGCAAGGACTCGGAATTATCGGTCACTCTGCGCCGCCCTTCCCTTTTCGACCCGGATGTTCCACCATCTATAGCTGGATCGTCATCGCAAGGCGAGGCGGTTGCCGTCATCATCTGACCTCCCTGGTCATCAATATTGCACATGGGGAATTTTCGTTATACTGATTTGTTATACAATCCATATCATGCAAACAGTCACGCCAATGTCAATGAATGAAACAGCCATGCGCACGGCGCCAGGGGCGCGCCCCGCACCGCAAATCCCCGGCATGCACGCGGGGTCGATGGCGTGACGGACGCGGAAGTCCTGCTGAGCCAGATCGAGGACGCGTGCGCTCGGCTGGGCATCGCGCAGACGACGTTCGGCCGGCAGGCGGTGAATGACGGGAAGCTGGTGAGCCGGCTCCAGTCGGGCGGGCGGGTCACGCTGGAGACGGTGAACCGCGTCCACCAATTCATCGCCGGGCATGGCGGCCCGACCGCGGGCCGGCTGCGCTCCGCGATCACCGGGATGGACCGGCCGCTCGATCCGGTCCACGGCTTCCGCTTCTACGACAACCGCCAGAAATATCTGATGTTCGTCAACACGACCGCGGAAAAGCAGATGGTGGCGGACAAGGCGCTGGAACAGCTCACCCTGACCCAGCCCGAGCCGCCCGCGATCCGCATGTTCGACGGCGGCTCGGGCGACGGCACGGCGTTCGCCCGGCTGCTGCGCGGGGCGCATCGGCGCTATCCCTGGCTGCCTTTCTATGTGGTCGCCAAGGAGATCAGCATCGAGAATGTGCGGCTGATGCTGGAGAAGATGCCGGATCGCTTCCAGGAGCATCCGGCGACCGTGCTGGTGGTGACCAACCTGCCCTATGCGCAGGCGCCGTGGCTCCAGCCCGCCTCGCCGGTCGCGGCAAGCGCGATGGCGTGGCACGAGATCGCGCTGGAAGGCGAGACCGCCGGCGATTTCGAGGAAGCGATCGCGGCGTTGCAGCCGACCATTGACCGGGACTGGCGCGTGGAAGTGAGCCAGGAGAGCGGCCATCCGGTCAACCAGACGCCGGCGGTGCTGGTCATCTATCGCAAGGACCAGCAGTTCGTGCTCGATCAGGTGATCCCGCGCCGGGGGCTGGCGCGCGCCGATTTCGACTTCGTGCTGCTCTCGCATCCCTATCGCGCCCGCGCGCCGCTGGCGTTCAAGGCCGGCAAGGTGGTGGCGCCGCTGGTGCGCGCGCTGCGGCCCAATGGGCGGCTGCTGGGCATCCATGCCCATGGCGACGATCCGGGGCTGGAGCTGGTGCGGGCGATCTGGCCGGGCGAGGACCCGTTCACGACCGGGCGCAGCGAGCTCATGGCGGCCGTGACGGCGGAGCTGGGCGGGCAGGCGCGCCACATGCGCTTCCACGACCTGCCCGATGCGCAGGCGCTGTTCTCCTATGCCATCCGCACGCTGCCCACCGAGATCGCCGAGGGGGAGATCGGCATGTCCACCCTGCTCGCCGCCTGGAACGCGGCCATCTATGTCGCGCAGATCGAGGACGCGCGCCTCTCCGCCATCCTCAACCGCAACCGCTATGTCGAGGCCACGCGGGAGATCCTGCGCGCGCACAAGGGCCTGTGGTTCACCAACGAAACCTATCTCATCTCGCGACGCGCCGAACTCGGCTGACAAGGACAATAGCCATGACCCAGACCCAAGCCCGCCCCGCGCAGGACGAAACCGGCCCGCAATGCCCCTTCTGCCGCGCGCCATGGACCCGCGCCATGCTCGACCAGTATGACGCCATGACCGATCCCCATGGCTGCGCCTGCTGCGGACCTGCCGAGGCGCCGGACCATGCCCATGCGCACCGCCCCGTCACGCCGCCGGCCGACATCGCCTGCGCCGCCTGCGGGCGCGCCATCTACCGGGCCATGTGAGAGGGCCGCGCTGCTGGAAGCCGCCCGGTCAGGCCCGGCGCCGGGCGCTGACCGTCACGTGAATCGCGCCTTCGATGCCTCGCCCGGCCGTCGCCAGGATCGCCTCATGGACCTGATCCAGGCCGAAATCATGGCTGCATAGCTTGTCGATCGGCCAGCGGCCGCTGGCGACGATGTCGAGCGCGGTCTGCACGGCGCGATAGCTGTGGCCGCGCGGCGCCCGCACCGTGAGGTAGCGCTTCTTGATTTCACCGATCGGCACCTGCTGGCGCAGTCCGTTGAGGCTGAGCCATGCGCCCTTGGCCGAAAGCGCGATCGCCTGCGCGGCGATGCTGCCATCGGGATCGCCGGTGGTGTCGACCACCACATCCACTCCGCGACCGCCCGTCGCCGCCATCACGACCTTCTCGAGATCCTCCTCCAGCACATCGACGGCAATGTCCGCGCCCAGTTCCAGAGAGAGATCGAGCCGGGCGCGATCGCGCGTCTGCCCCGCGATGATGACCTGCCGCGCGCCCGCCGCCTTGGCCGCCAGCGCGCAGCCCAGGCCCTGCTGGCCGGGGCCGAACACCAGCACGCTCTTGCCCAGCCCGGCGCCGCCATCCAGCACCGCCCATTGCACGCCATTGCCCAGCGGCACGGCCAGCGTCGCGTGGCGCGCATCCATCGTCATCGGAATCCTGTGCATCACTGCGTTGGGCGCAAGATACATATGCTCCGCATAGCCGCCCCACAGATGCGGCGCGATGTCCGCATTGCAGGTGCCGTAGCGCAGCGTGTTGAACTGGTCCTTCACATTGAAGAAGTCGGCCTCCATGCACAGGCGGAAATCGCCCTGGCGGCACCAGTCGCAATGCCAGCAGGGCAGATATTCGTGCAGCGCCACCCGATCGCCCGGCTTGACGCCCCAGCGCCGCGCCGCGCTCGCGCCCACCGCCTCGACCGTGCCCACCGTCTCATGGCCCATGATGCAGGGCGCGGTATTCTCCCTCCGGTACATTTCCGGGTCGCTGCCGCCCACGCCGGAGCTCTCCACGCGCAACAGCCCGTCATCCTCGCCCAGCCGTGGCCGATCGAAAAACCGGATCTCGGTCCGCTCGATATCCGTCTTCACCGCTGCCCGCACCTGCTCCGCCACGCCCATTCGCCTCCTCATTTACGCGGCCCGACTTGACCCGAGCCATCGAAGCCTCTTAACACGACGAATATTGTTAGGCAAAAGAAGATACTTTCAGGAGGTCGGGATGACGATGACACGCGGCCAGATCGCTCTCCTAGCGGGTTTCTCCGCACTGGCGCCGCTGGCGATCGACATGTATCTGCCTGCCCTCGCACCGCTCGCCGGCGATCTGTCGGTATCGGTCGAACGCGCCGGGCAGAGCATTTCCATCTTCCTGTTCGGGCTTGCCGGCGGCCAGCTCGTTGCCGGGCCCCTCTCCGATCGTCTCGGGCGCCGGCCGGTCTTCCTGGGCGGCCTGCTGCTCTTCCTGATCGGCGCGCTCATCGCGGCGCTGACGGCCAATTTCACCATATTGCTCGGCGCGCGCCTGTTGCAGGCAATGGGCGCCTGCTCCGCCATGGTGACGGGCCGCGCGATCGTGCGCGATCGCATGGCCGCCAACGATGCCGCGCGCTTCTTCTCCCTGCTCGCCCTGATCGGCGGGCTGGCGCCGGTGCTTGCCCCCCTGCTCGGCGCCCTGCTCATCCAGTTCGGCGACTGGCGGCTGACCTTCTGGGTGATGGCCGGCTTCGCCGCGCTGCTCCTGGTCGGCGGGCTGGGCGTCATGCCCGAATCGCGGTCCACCCAGACCGCGCTCAAGGCGCGCGAGGAGCATCCCTTCGCAGCCTATCATGCCTTGCTCACCAATCCGGCGCTGCTCGGCTATCTGCTCGCCGCCCTGTTCAACAGCGCCGCCTTCTTCAGCTATGTCGCCAATTCCTCGGTGGTGCTGGTCGACGGCTATGGCATGACGCCGACCCAGTTCAGCCTGATCTTCGGCATCAATTCCATCGCACTGGTCGGCGCGGCGCAGATCAACCGGATCATGCTCAAGACGCGCGACGGCCGGCAATTGCTCCGGCTCTCCGCGCGCAATGCGATCATCCTCGCCAGCCTCCTGCTTGTCTTCACGCTGATGCCACCCCACGCCGGCTCCTTCTGGATCTTCGCGGGGCTGCTGTTCTTCATGGTCGGCAGCATCACCCCGGTCCAGGCGAACAGCATGGCCGGTGGGCTGGAGATCGACCCGCTGCGCGCGGGATCGACCGCGGCGCTGTTCGGCGCCGTCACCTTCGCCGGTGGTGCCTGCGCATCCTGGGTCGCGGGCCTGCTCTATGACGGGACCGCGCGCGGCCTCAGCCTCGTGGTGGCGATCTGCCTGTTCGGCGTGGCCGCCTCGATCCGCTTCATCATCCTGCGGCGGGACGTTCAGACCGCCTGAAGCGCCGCGCGGTTCGCCCGGCTGCTGAGATCGCGCCACGCCTCCATCTCGCCGCGCTGGCGCTCCAGCGCATCGGCGATCATCGCATAGGCGTCCGCGCCGCCCACGAAGCGCAGCGGCGGTTCGGGCGCATCCACCATCTCGAGGATCGCGGCGGCGAGATCGGCCGGATCGCCCTGCGGCAGGTCGGCGAGCATCGCCCGCATCCCGTCATGGAGCGGCCGATAGGCCTCCACCGGCACAGCCGGCGGCACCGCCGTCGCGCCGAAGCGGGTCGCGAAGGCGCCCGGCTCCACCGCCGTCACCTTGATGCCGAACGGCGCCACTTCCGCCGCCAGCCCCTCGCACAGCCCCTCGACCGCGAATTTGCTGGCACTGTAGAGCGCCACCAGCGGCCCGGCCACGCGGCCGCCGACCGAGGCGAAATTGACAATATGGCCGTGCCCCTGCGCGCGAAGGCGCGGCAGCGCGGCGCGGATGATATCCACCATGGCGAAGAAATTGACCTCGAACATGGCGCGCACGGCGCTTTCGTCCGCCTCCTCGACAGCGGCCTGCACGCCATAGCCGGCATTGTTGACCAGGATGTCGATCCGCCCGAACCGCTCATAGGCGGCATCCAGCGCGGCCCGGACCTGCTCCGGCCGGGTAACGTCCAGGCCGAGCGCCAGCGCGCGCCCGGGATGGCGCGCGCCCAGATCGGCCACCGCATCGCCGCTGCGATCCGTCGCCGCGACGGCATCGCCCCGCGCCAGCGCCGCCTCGGCCAGCGCGCGGCCGAAGCCCGTCGCGCAGCCCGTGATGAACCAGATCCTGCCCGTCATGCCCTCGTTCCTTTCCATCCGCGGCCCGTGCCGCTCAATCCCGATCCGCCGCGTCGCTGAGCGCGCGCCAGCGGTCCATGTCCTGCGCCTGCGCCGCCATCGCTGCCTCGACCATCGCGCGGGCGTGGCCGCCGGCGATGAACTGGCGCGGCGGATCGGGATCGTCGACGATCTTCAGGATCGCATCGACGCACCCCGCCGGATCGGCAAAGCGCAGGTCGGCCAGCAGCGCGTCCATCTGGTCGTGCATGGGCCGGTAGGCCTCGACGGATCGGTCGGCGCCCTGCACCGCCCTGGCGAAGCCGGTGGCGAACGCGCCGGGCTCGATCGTCGTCACCTTGATGCCGAACGGCGCCAGCTCCATCGCGAGCCCCGTGGAGAGGCCCTCGATCGCGAACTTGCTGGCCGAGTAGAGTCCGATGAGCGGCGCCGAGGTGCGCCCGCCGACCGAGGAGATATTGACGATATGGCCGGCGCCCTGCGCCCGCAGCCGTGGGAGCGCCGCGCGAATGACATCGAGCGCCCCGAAGAAATTGACCTCGAACATCGCGCGGATCTGCGTGTCGCTTGGTTCCTCGACCGCGGCTTGCAGGCCGAAGCCGGCATTGTTCACCACGATGTCGATGCGGCCGAACCGATCGAACGCCGCATCGAGCGCGCGGCGCACGCTGTGCGGATCGACCACGTCCATGGCGAGGCAGAGCGCGCTCTCGCCATGCGCGGCCCCGATGGCTGCGATAGCATCGACGTTCCGCGCGGTCACGGCCACCTTGTCGCCCCGCGCCAGCGCCTTTTCCGCCAGGAGCCGGCCGAAACCGCTGCTGCAACCCGATATGAGCCAGACCTTCTCCGCATGGATCGCCATGGCGCGTCCTCCCCGATTGACTATATCGTTAGACTATATATTTAGACGATATGAGCTCGGGAGCAAGGGAAAGCAGCGACGCGCAAAGCGTCAACATCAACGATCTGCTCGATGGAGGCCGCTGGAGCCCCTATCAGAAGCTGATCCTGGCCCTGATGGCGCTCGCCTATCTGACCGACGGGGTCGCCAACCAGTCGCTCGGCCTCGCCATCCCTGCGCTGATGCGGGACTGGGGCCTGCCGCGCGAGGCCTTCGCTTCCATCGCTGCGATCGGCCTGCTCGGCCTCACCCTCGGCGCGGTGGTGGGCGGCATGCTGGGCGACCGCTTCGGCCGCCGCACGATGATGATCGCCAGCACCGGCTTCTTCGGCCTGGCGACCGTCGCGCAGGCCTGGGTCTCCACGCCCACCGAACTGCTGGCGCTGCGCTTCATCGACGGGATCGGCATCGGCGCGATGATCCCCAATGGCGCGGCGATGATCTCCGAATTCACGCCCAGGCGCGAGCGCGCGCTGGCGCTGGCCATCGGCATGACGTTCATCGCCGTGGGCGCGATGATCTCCGGCGTCCTCGGCAGCTGGATCATCGAGCCGCATGGCTGGCAGGGCCTGTTCGTCGTGCTCGGCGGCATCGGTGTCGCCACCTCTGCCCTGCTGCTGGTGCTGCTGCCCGAATCGCCCATCTACCTCGCCAATCACGGCGCCTCGCAGACGCGGCTCAAGGCCATTGCCACGCGCTGCGGGCTGCCGGTCGACGCCCGCGCCATCGTGGCGCGCGCGCCGGAAGCGGCGGCGACGCACCGCACGCCGCTCTCCGCCCTGTTCGCGCCCGACGTGGCGCGCAGCACCATCTTCCTGTGGATCGCCTTCTTCTTCTGCCTGCTGGCGAACTACGCCATGTTCAGCTGGGTGCCCGCGATGCTGGCCGGCCTCGGCTTCGCCCTCTCCTATACCGGGCTGGGCATGACGGCGCTTTCCTTCGGCGGACTGGTCGGCGGCATGGGCAGCGGCTGGCTCATCAAGCGGTTCGGCTCGCGCGGGACGGTGCTGGCGCTGGCGGCGGGGGGCGTCGTCATGGCGCTGGCGCTCGGCCTCATGATCCGCAGCCAGGTGCAGAGCCTGCAGATGATCCTCGCCTTCCTCGCGGTGATCGGCTTCTTCACCGCCGGCCTGCTCAACGGCCTCTACACCTTCTCCGCCTTCATCTATCCCGACTATGCGCGCGGAACGGGCGTGGGCTCGGCAGCGGCGGCGGGGCGGGTCGGCGCCATCGCCAGCGCCTATGCGGGCGTCGCGGCGCTCTCCATGGGCGGCGCCTCCAGCTACTTCATCCTGATCGCCGGCTCGCTGGCGCTCTCGCTCGCCGCGGTCGCGCTCATCCGCAAGCAGATCCCGGCGTCCGGCCGGGACTGACCCGCAGGCCGCGCGGCGGCAGGCATCACGCAAGCATCGCCATGCCGGCCGGATGACAATCCCGCCGGCCGGGCTCAGCCCGCCGGCGGGATCCGGAAGATGCGCTCGGCATTGCGGTGATAGATGGCTGCCTTGTCGGCCTGCGCGATATCGATGGCATCCATCTGCGCCACGGCCGTCGCGCTGTCCATGAACGGATAGTCGATGGCGAACATCACATTCTCCACGCCGAGCGCGTCGATCGCGAAGCGGACCGCCGGCGCCCAGTTCATGCCGCTGGTGGTGATCGCGAAATTGCGCTTGATATAGGCGCTGGGCGCAAGCTCCAGCGCGGGTCGCCGCCCGTCCGGCGCCTTGAAATTGGCGTGCATGCCATCGATGCGCGGCAGCCAGTAGGGCAATCCCTCGCCACCATGGCCGAGCACGACCTTGAGCCGGGGGAACCGATCGAACACGCCGGCCACGATCAGCCGCAGCGCATGGAGCGACGTCTCGGCCTGGAAGCCCCAGATCGCATGCTCCAGCGTATAGTCGAGGAACGGCGCCACCATCTGCGGGGAGGGCGCGCGCGGGTGGATGTAGAGCGGCGCATCGCATGCCTCGCACGCTTCCAGGATCGGCCAATAGGCCGGCTGGTCGAGATAGTCGCCATTGGTATGCGAATTCACGATCACGCCGTTATAGCCAAGCCCGGTCATGGCCCGCTCGATCTCCCGGGCGGCGCGCGCCGGATCCTGCGGGGCAAAGCTGGCCAGGCCGGCGAAGCGCGTCGGGTGCTTGCCGATCGCCTCGGCCAGCACATCATTGGCGAGGGTCGCCAGCGCGGTGCCGGTGTCCGCGTCGAACATCTGCACGCCGGTCGAGGCCAGCGAGATGAGCTGCACGTCGATGCCGGTCTCGTCCATGATGGCGAGCCGCTCCTCGCCCAGATCGAGCAACCGGCGCTGGAGCGGCGTGCCATTGGCCGCCTTGCTCCAGAAGAACAGGTCCGGCTCGTAGGATTCGCGCGCGAAGCGATCCAGCATCGGGCCGATCACTTCGGGAATGACGAACGCCTCCTCGGTCGCGATGCGGCGCATCATTGCCACCCCCGCCCATAGACGCGCTGCGCGGTGCCGCCCAGGATCGCGGCCTGCGCCGGCGCCGGCAGGCCGGCCACGGCGTTGCGCCCGAGCGCGACCATATCCGCATAGCTGCCCGGCGACTGGGTGATGTCCGATCCCCACATCATGCGATCGGCGCCGAACAGCGCGGCGACCCGCGCGACGACCGGCCGCGCATCGATGCCGGCCTGATCGAGCCGCCCGAGCGGAATGGTGGTGAACTTGACGTTGACGCCCGCGAAATCCGCGACCCGCGCGAGCAGATCGTCCACGCCATGGTCCGGCGGACCGGCATCGCTCTTGATCGCCGCGAAATGATCGATGACGACCGTCAGCCCCGGCATGTCGGAGAGGATGGCGTGCAGCCGCGTCAGGCCCTCGGCCCGGTTCCACGGGAAGAAATGCACGCACACCGGGATATTCCGCTCCAGCGCGGCGGCCCAGGCCGTCCGCGCGGTCGGCGAATCCAGCCAGCCGATGTCCATGCCCTTCACCAGTTCCATCAGGCGGATGCCGGCGGCGCCGCGCCCTTCCGTCCAGTAGGCGACGCGGTCGGCGCAATCCTGCGCCGTCGCATCGATCGAGCAGACGGCGGCGAGCCGGGCCGGGAAGCGCCAGGCGCTGTCGCAGACATAGCTGCTGTCGAACCCGTAGATGGACGCGCGCTGCACCAGCACGGCCTTGTCCACGCCGCTCTTGTCCATCTCCCCAAGCAGGGTTTCGACGGTCATCAGATTGTCGAGATCGCCTTCCTTGAAGGATCCGGGCGGCGCGGGCGGATAATGTTTGACGTCGTCGGTGACGAGATGCGCGTGCGTATCGATCATAGTGCTGGATTCAGTCCCTTATGCGTCCGACCAGACTTCACCGGCGAGATCGACGACCTGCGCCAGCTTGTCCCATTGCTCCTGTTCGGAAAGGAGATTGCCGTCCTCATGGCTCGCGAACCCGCATTGCGGGCTGAGGCAGAGCTGGTCGAGCGGCGCGAAGGCGCTGGCCTGCTCGATCCGCCGCCGGATCGCGTCACGCTCCTCCAGCGCGCCCGTCTTGGTCGTCATGAGGCCCAGCACGACACGCTTCCTGCCGCGGGGCAGGAACCGCAACGGTTCGAAACCGCCGGCGCGCGCGCTGTCATATTCGAGGAAGAAGCCGTCATAATCGAGCTCGCCGAGCAGCCGCTCCGCGATCGGTTCATAGCCGCCCTGGGCGAACCATGAGAATTTGAAATTGCCGCGGCAGATATGGGTCGTCATCGTCATATCGGCCGGGCGCGCGGCCAGCACGCCGTTGAGCAGGGCGATCCAGCGCCCCAGAAGATCGTCCGGATCATCGCCGCGCGCCGCGATGCCGGCGCGCATGTCCGGATCGCACAGATAGGCCATGTTCACGTCATCGAGCTGGAGATAGCGGCATCCGGCCGCATGGACCTGCCGGACGAACTGGACATAGGCCGCGCCCAGCCCCGCGAACAGCGCGTCGAGATCGCCATAGACCGCGCCATCGACGGCCTGTCGCCAGTCGCGCGAGGCCGAGACGATCATGGTCGGGCAGGGAATGGTCAGCTTGGCGCTCTGCCCGGCATGGGCGGCGACGAAGCGGATATGCCCGATCATCGGATGGTCCGTGGCATCGAGCGTCCCGTCGATCCGGGCGACCTTGAGGACATTGGAGATCGGCTGGGCGGCGCCATGCGCGCGCGGCGCCAGCGCCATTTCGACGACGCTCGTGCCCTGCATCTGCGCGAAGAAATCGAGCGACCAGTTCTCGCGGCGGAATTCGCCATCGGTGATGCCCTTGAGGCCCACGCCTTCCTGCCGGGCGATCACATCGATGATCGCGGCGTCCTCGGCCGCCGCGAGTTCGGCGTCCGTCGCCTCCCCGCGTGCGTGGCGCGCCCGCATCGCGCGCAGCGCGGCGGGCCGCAACAGGCTGCCGACCTGATCGGCGCGAAATGGTCCCTTGCTCACCATCGCTCGTCCCCTCTCCTTCCCGCCCCAGGGCGCGGCGGGCCGGCCCGCCTGCGCTCAGGCGAATGCGTTCATCGCGCGCAGCTTGTTCTCATAGGCTTCGCGATCCTGCGGCGAGAGGAAGTGGCGGAAGTGCGGGCCCTTCGACATGGGCGGCAGCTCGTGCGAGATCGCCTGCCAGCTTTCCGCGCCGTCGCGGCTGATGAAGAGTTCGCCGCAGGCCGAGCCGGCATAGAGTTCCAGCCCGCCTTCGCCCGAATCATGCATGGCGGCGACTTCCAGATTGCCGCGCACCGGATCGGGCATGCCGTTCATCACCACCTGCCAGCTGCGGCCATGGTCCAGGCTCTTCATGAAGCGCGGATAGGCCGTTCCTTCCGCCCCCCAGTTCGGATTGGGGTTCATGCCCGCGCCGCACATATAGAGGATCTCCTCGCGCGGATGGACGAAGAACGGGTCCGGATAGGCGCAGACATGGCTGGTATCGGTCAGCCGCTCCCAGCTCTCGCCGCCGTCCGTGGAATGATAGAGGCCGATGCCGGTGGTGAAGAAGATCTCGTCCGGATCGTCCCGATAGAAGGTCACGCGATGCTGGTCGCGGCGGAACTTGTCGTCCGCCCGCTCCATCGAATGCAGGGAGGTCCAGCTCGCGCCGCCATCGTCGGTGCGCAGCAGATCGCCCTGCTCGACGCAGATATAGATGCGCTCCGGCCTGGCCGGATGCACCGCGATATGCTTGATATGCGGGTCCGAGCGCGGGAAGAACCAATGTTCCGTGCCCTCGACCTCCAGACAGGCGGGATAGGCCGTCCAGCTCTGGCCCAGATCGAAGCTGCGATAGAACATCACCGGCTCGGTCCCCAGGTTGAGGATGGTCCGCTCACCCACATGCTGCACGGTCAAGGTGTAGGCATGGCCGGATTGCAGGCCGGTGTTGCGCGCTTCCCAGCTCTCGCCGCCATCCGCGCTCACCAGCAGGCCGCCCTCGAAATGCAGCGCCGCGAACAGCAGGCCGGTGCGCTCGTCATGGACGAGGGCGCTCACATGCCGGCCCTCCAGCAGCAGGCCGGGCTGGCGCTGCCAGGCAGCCTCCGGGCCGTCCCGCCGCATGTCCAGCACGCCCTCGGCGGTGGCGATGAGCATCCGGCGCGCGGCCGCCTCGCTGGACGACGTCGTCTTTCCGTTGGCGGAAAGGCAGATGATGGTCTCTGCGGCTTCATAGCCCATGGGACATGCTCCGTGACATATTTGTATACCTTGATTGTATAACAATCATGCGGCGCTTTCAACCCGCGCCGGCGAAGAAGATTCGTCCGGCATTGCCGCCGAAGATCGCCGCGACCTCCGATTGCGGGCGCCCGTCGAACAGCGCGCGTGTCCAGTGCAGCGCGTTGGCATAGCCCTCGCGCGAGGAGACGACCGGATAATCGCTGCCCCACAACAGCCGCTCCGCGCCGAACTGGTCCAGCGCCTCGATCAGGATCGCGCCCTGCCCGGCGTCCAGCACCGGCGCGCCGCCGACCGGCAGCGGCTTGCCGATCTGGCGCGGCGCGATCTGGCCCAGCGTGGGGATCTTGAGCAGGATATTGGGGAAGCGCGCCAGGGCCATCAGCCCCTGCCATGTCGCGTCCGAGCGGTCGCAGTCCGGCCGGGTCCAGCCGCCGAGCTGCTCGAGGAGGAACGGCATCGCCGGAAATGTCGCCATGAGCGCCGCGAAATCGTCCGTCAGCATCTGCGCCGCCGCGCCGCCGCAACTGATCGCAAGGCCGCAATCCGCCGCCGCGCGCCAGACGGCGAGCGGATCCTCACCGGGACCGCGCGCGTCCGGCCGCAGCCTCAGCCCGGCCATGCCCCGCGCCGCCCATGCGCGGACCGACTCCGCGGCATCGGCCGCCTGCACGTCGACCGCGCCGACACTGGCGAACCGGTCGGGAAAGCGGGCCATGCAATCCGCCTGATAGCCATTGTCATACTGGCCCAGAACCTGCGTCAACACGCCCCTGGCAATGCCGTGCCGGTCCATCTGGAACAGCAGCGGCTCCACTGGCTCGAACCAGATCGGTGAAGCATGGCAATGCGCGTCCACGATCATCGCTCGCAATCTTCCTTTCCCATGTGCGGCACGTCTTGCCCTATAAGCTGCAAAAGATTAGTCAGAATTGTTATACATTTTTACGGGGGTGTCCAGTGGGCGAAGGCAGGCAGCAACTCATACTCGTGCCGGGATCGCTGTGCGACGAACGCGTCTGGCAGCATCAGGCGGCGGGACTGGCCGACCTTGCCGACATCATGATCCCGCATCTCCACGGGCATGATTCGCTGGCCGATATGGCGGCGGCAACGCTGGCCGAGGCACCGGAGCGGTTCGCGCTCGCCGGCTTCTCCATGGGCGGGCGCATGGCGCTGGAGATGATGCGGCAGGCCCCGGAGCGGATCACGCGGCTCGCCCTGCTCGATGCGAGCATTCATCCGGTGGCGGACGGCGAAGGCCCCCGGCGCCAACCGCAGATCGACATGGCGCACGCGCAAGGCATGGCGGCGCTGGCGCGCTGGTGGAACCCGCGCATCACGCCGCCCGCCCGTCACGACGATGCCGCCTTCATGGGCCTGCTGGAAGCGATGGCCTGCACCTTCACGGCGCAGGACTATGAGAAGGAGGTCAACGCGCTGCTGCGCCGCCCCGACCCGCGCGACCTGCTGCCCGGCATCGCCGTGCCCACGCTCATCCTCGCCGGCGCGCAGGATCCGCTCAGCACGCCCGATCGCAACCGGGCCATCGCACAGGCCATCCCCGACGCGCGGCTGGTGCTGGTCGAGGATGCATGGCATTTCCCCATGCTGGAGCAGCCGGGGATCGTGACCGCCGAACTGCGGCAATGGCTCGGCGGCTGAGGGCGTCTCGTCGGCCTGAAAATCGTAAATCAACATGGGCTCGTGCGCGGGCAGGAGCCCATGCCCGGCGGCGGCGGATGGGCGTCGAAGACCCTTGGCTGCTGCATGACGGCGCACAGGCCATGACGGGGCTCCCGCCTGCACGGGAATGACGAGGAAGACGGAAGCGAACGACCGCCAGGAACAGGGGCCTCGACCGCACTCGATCTGGTCGGGACAGCGCCTCTCCACCGTTCAAGCAGCGGGGATCAAATCCAGATCCCGCCCCACCCCCTCATCGCCAGGGGTCGACGATGCAGTGGATCGCGCCCGCCACCTCGCGGCCGGCGGTCGCCTTGATGGCGCGGTCCACCTCGTCGAGGCCGAAGACATGGGTGCACATCTCCTCCAGCGGGAAACGCCGTGAGGTGATGATGCGCAGCGCGGTATCGACCGCCCACCAGCTGCGCCCGCGCCCGGACCGGACGGTGAGATATTTCTGCTTGATCGCGCGCACCGGCACGCCCCGGTCCATCGCATTGACCCACAGCCAGGCGCCATAATTCGCCACCTGCAGATACTGGTCCATATTGACGCCGCCCGGATCGCCACTGGTGTCGACCACCACGTCCAGCCCGCCATCGGGGCCCAGCACGCGGCGCAACCCGTCGAGCAGGCTTTCCTTCTCGACATTGATGACATGATCGGCACCCAGCCGGGGCGCCAGGTCGAGCCGGGCCGCATCGCGCGTCATGCCGGCCAGGATGATCTTCGCCGCGCCGGCATCCTTCGCGCCGAGCACGGCGCCGAGCCCCTGCTGCCCCGGCCCGATGATGAGCACCGTCTTGCCCGGCCCCGCATTCACGTCCAGCGTCGCCCATTGCACGCCATTGCCGATCGGGATGGCGAGCGTCGCCAGATTCGCGGGGAGGTCCTGCGGGATCTTGTGGAACACGGTGTTCCACGGAAGATGGATATATTCCGCGAAGCCGCCGACCAGATGCGGCGCGGGCGTGGGATCGATCAGCCCGTAGCGCCGGGGATTGGCGCCGCCGAAAAAGTCCGCATCCGGGCAGAAGCGATATTCGCCCTTCAGGCACCATTTGCAGCTCTTGCAGGGGAGATATTCCTGGATGACGACACGTTCGCCCGGCTCCACCTTCCAGAGGTCGCGCGCGCGCTCGCCCATGGCGGCGATGGAGCCGACGATCTGATGGCCCATGGCGACCGGCGCCCATTTGTCCGCCGCGCGATAGACTTCCGGCTCGGCCCCGCCCACGCCGCACGCCTCGATCCGCAACATGCCCTCGTCCGCGCCAAGCACGGGCCATGGATAGGTCCGCAGTTCGGTCTGCTCAGCGCCTGTCTTGACGGCAATGCGGACATCCGAAGGGTGATCGCTCATGATTTTTCCTTGAACATTATTATAATAATATTTGATATTTATTGAATTTATCTTTTATTGTGGAAATTTAACTTGAAAAGTGAATTTAATTGCTGAATTATCGGAAGATAATTTTGTAAATTTTATGAGGAATTCTACGCAGATGGACATGATGAAGGCCGTTGTCATGCACCGCTTCGGCGGGCCGGACGTCCTGTCCTGCGAGGACGTGCCCAAACCTGTCCCCGGCCCGGGCGAAGTCCTTGTCGAGGTCCATGCGGTGTCGGTCAATCGCACGCTCGATCTGGTCGTGCGCGCCGGCGATTATGGCGCGCCGATCAAGCTGCCGCATATATTGGGCGTCGATCCGTCCGGCGTGATCGCGGCGGTCGGCGAGGGCGTCACGGAGCGCGCGGTGGGGGATCGCGTGGTCACGCTGCCCTGGCGGAGCAAGCCGGTCGGCCCGCTCGATGCCGTCGGCATGCAGCATCCGGGCGGCTATGCCGACTATGTGACGCTGCCGGCCATGGCGACCGCGCGCATTCCCGACGGGCTGGGCTTTGCTGAGGCGACCATCGTGACGCGCCACGCCCCGCAGGCGTTCAATCTGCTGCGCGACCGGGGCGGGCTCAAGGCGGGCGAGAGCGTGCTGGTGATGGGCGCGGCCGGCGGACTGGGCAGCGCGGGCGTGCAGATCGCCAAGCTGCTCGGCGCCACGGTGATCGCGGCCGCCGGCGCGCCCGAGCGGGTGCGCGCGGCGCTGGACCTGGGCGCCGACCACGCCATCGATTATCGCGCGGAAGACCTGGCCGCGCGCGTGCTGGAGATCACCGGCGGCCGGGGCGTCGACCTGGTGTGCGAGAATATCGCCGATCCGGTGCTGTTCCCCAAGGCCTTCCACGCCATCGCGCGGCACGGCCGGCTGGTGACGGCCGGCAGCCATGGCGGCGGCGAGGTCATGCTCGATGTGAAGCGGCTCTACCTCTATCAGATCGCGGTGATGGGCAGCATCGGCTTCACCCATGCGGATGTCGAGGCGAGCCTGGAGGTCGCGGCGCAAGGCAAGCTCGCCGTGCTGATCGATGCCATCCTGCCGCTCGCGCAGGCGCGCGAGGCCCATGAGCGCGTGGCCACTCGCGAGGGCGTGGGCAAGATCATCCTGTCGCCGAAGCTCTAGAAGCGATCGCCATGCCGGTCTGGCGGGCTGCGGATGGCGGCTCTTCGTGCGCCCGATGCGCGCGGCCGTGGCGCGTGGCTCCCGCGCGCTCATCCCCGTTCCGCCTTTTCGACATCCGCGACCCAGGTGCGCGACGCGCATAGCAGCAGCGCGGCGGAGATCAGCGCAGAGGAGGAAACGATGACCATCGATATGGCGATGGCGCCCTCACCCAGGGCCGGGAGGAACAGATCGTTGAGCGCGCCCACGCTGAACGGGCCCAGGATGAAGCCCATGAGGCTCGCCACCAGAAAATAGAAAGCCGACGCCGTGGCGCGCAGATCGGGCGGCGCGACATTCACGTAAAGCGAATAGCTCATGGCGACCGCGATGGCCGTGGAGAAGGCCGAGAGGCCGAGCCCCACCCGCCACAGCCACGCATCGTCCGCCAGCAGGAACAGCGCGTCCGACAGGAACGGCATGGCGGCGACGAGGATGGCGGTGCGGATCTGCCAGCTTATGTCCCGGCGGACCAGCGCGCCGATGACGAGCGCGGCGAACAGCGCCCCGGCGAGACCGCAGACCCCGCGCAGGCTGCCGAAATAGACGCCGATATCCTGCGGCCCCAGCCCCCGCACCCGATCCAGGAAGGTCGGCCCCCAGGTGAGGTGCGCGCCCTGGTTGATCGCGTTGAATCCGCCCGCGAAAATGATGAAGGCATAGGAGCGCGTGCGCAGCAGCCGCTTGATGCGCGTGCCGAACGGGCTCGCCTCGCCCCCGCCCGTGCGATGCTGGCGCGCGGGCTCGCGCACGAGCAGGAAGAAGAGCAGCGCGACCGTCAGGCCCGCGCCGCCCGCTGCATAATAGGCCATGCGCCAGCCATGTTCGGCGATCAGCCAGCCGACGATGGGAAACCCCACGAGCGGCCCCAGATAGGCGGATGCGGACAGCGCCGAGAAGGCCATGGTCCGGTTGCGCAGGTCGAAACTGTCCGCGATGAGCGAGGCCGTGGTCGGATGGCCGGCCGCCTCCCCCGCGCCGAGGCCGAAGCGGGCGAGCGCGAGTTGCCAGCCGCTCTGCACCGCGCCGGTCAGCAGCGTCACCGCGCTCCAGAAGGCCAGCGCGCCGGCGAGCAGATTGCGGCGGTTGCGATTGTCCGCCACCCAGGCGATCGGAATCGCGCACAGGGCATAGCAGAGCGCGAAGGGCAGGCCGGCGATCAGGCCCGTCACCGTATCCGAAAGATGGAGCTCGCGGGTCAGCTGCGGCATGACCAGCGCCAGCATGCTGCGATCCACATAGGAAAAGGCGTTGACCAGGCAGAGCAGCGCGAGCGTCATGCCCGCCTGGAGCAGGCCCGCCCCGGCCCGGCCATCGGCCGGACCGGTCAGCGGCCCATCAAGGGGTTTCACCAGAGCTTCTCGGACGCGATCCGCGCGCCTTCCACCATGGCCGCGATCTTCGCCCAGCCGATCTCATAATGCACCCGGCCCAGGCCCATGCCGCAATCCGTGCCGGCCTGGACATTCTCGCGGCCCACGCAATTGGCGTAGCGGATCAGCCGATCGGCCACGAGTTCGGGATGCTCGACCACCTCGGTCTTGTGGCTCACCACGCCCGGAATGAGGATCTTGCCCTCGGGCAGCTTCACATCCTCCCACACGCGCCATTCATGCTCGTGCTGCACATTGCCGGCCTCGACGCTGTAGGCCTGGATGTTGAGGCTCAGCATGAGGTCGACGATATGCTTGAGCGGCAGGTCTTCCGAGTGCGGGCCGACCCAGCTGCCCCAGCAGCAATGATAGCGGATGCGATCCGCCGGGATGTTGCGCAGCGCATGGTTGAGCGCATCGACGCGCACCTTGGCGAAGCGGCGATATTCCTCGATGGTCGGCTTGGGATAGATGGTCGGCCAGCTGTCCGCGATGCCCGGATCGTCGATCTGGACGATCAGCCCGGCATCCACCACCGCCTCATATTCCGGCCGCATCACTTCGGCGAGCGCCTCGATGAAGTCGTCTTCCTTGTCATAATATTCGTTGAAGATGAAATGATCGAGCCAGCCCGGCGCGATGACGGGGAAGAACGCCTCAACGCCTTCCTTGCCTGCCAGCGCGCCCTTGAACGTCGCGATCTCGGCATGCAGCATGTCCAGGCTCGCGGATTCGAGCGGGCCGGTGCAGACGATCTTGCGGGGCCGCGCCACGGCGGGGCGGCGGGCGTCCATCTCGCCATAATAGCCGGCGAAATTGTCGCGCTCGCGGGACTTGAACACCGTTGCGCCAACCTCGCCCTCGCGCAGGTCGCGCTGCTCGATACCGCGCATGCGCTTGGAATAATAAGCGAAATCGCGCCGCCGGCCGAGTTCGCCATCGCTGATGACGTCCAGCCCCAGATCGATCTGATGTTGCACGACATCCGCGATCGCCTTCTCGCGCATCGCTTCATAATGGGCGTCCTCGGGCGCCTCGCCCCGGCCGACCCGCAGATCGAGCGGCTCGAATTCCCGCAGGGAGGCGGACAGGCGCCCGGCATGGGTGCACAGGATATGATCGGTGCTGTGGCGCATCGTTCAGTTGACCTTCAATGATTGCTGGAAAGGGGAAAGCGGCGCAGCCTCACTGGCCGACATTGGCGACCCGCTCGATCCGCCGCGACTGGAGCTTCCACCCCTCCGCCGTGCGCACGAACGCGTCCGTATTCTTCGCGATGAGGATCGGCGCGAGCGACCGGTTCGCATCCGGCGCGGTATCGAAGAAATAGACCACCGCGAAGGAGCTGCCCCGCGCATGATCGCGGTCGACCACCTCGATCACCTGATTGGCGATCTGGTGCATCCGGCCATGGGTGGGCGCCCATTCGGTCGTGCGCGCGCGCCAATAATCGCGGATCGCATCGCGGCCCTCGAGGCGATTGGAGAGCACTTCCCACACGCCGTCCGGCGCGAAGACGCTCGGCAGATTCTGCCAGTCCTTGCCGTCGAGATAGCGTGCATATTGAATGGACACGGTTTCGCAGGCCTGCTGGATCGCGGCGATCTCGACCGGCGACAGCGGCGCCTGGGCGTCGGCCGCCGGAGCATCGCCGGCCCGCGCCGAAACGGCCCCGCAGGGGATGGCGATGAGGGCGATCGACAGGGCGATTGGAAGCCTGCGCATCTTATGACTCTCCCGGGCGCGACGCGCCTCTATATTGCTATCACAAAGTGTATAACAATCATCGGCAGGCAGTGCAACGATTCATGCCACTTCATCGGCATGGATGTCGTCCAGCTGGCGTGGCAGTTGCCGCCACAGCGCCAGCGTGGAGAGCAGGCCGACGAGAGCGACCGCGCCCAGCGCGATCTGATAGTCGATGAGCGCGGGCTCGGCATGGCCATGGGCCCAGCTGCTCATGCTCAGGATGAAGGCGGTGAGCGATACCGCCAGCGCATTGAACAGCTGCATGGAGATATTGGCGACCACATTGCCGGACGACATCTCCGGAGCGGGCAAGGCGGTGAAGGTCAGCGATGCCATGCCGGTGAACACCACCGAGCGCGCCACGCCGCACAGGAACAGGCTGACGAGGATCACGCTCACCACGGCGTCCCACCGGCCGGCAACCGCGACGACCATCAGCGCCGCCAGCCCGAGCAGACTGAACGCCGCGATCGTCTCGCGAAATCCGTAGCGCCCATAGGCGCGCACGACGAAGGGCTTGCTGACCAGATCGCCGCCATTGAGCGCCATGAGCAGCAGGCCGGCGACGAACGGCCCGAACCCGAATGCGCCCTGGAACATGAGCGGCAGGACGAACAGCATCGCGCGCGCCGGCAGCCGAATCGCCGCGCCCGCGCCGAGCACCGTGGTGCGGAACGCGGGAATGCGCAGCGCGGAGAGCGTCACGATGGGGCCGGGGTGGCGCGTGAGATGCCGCCATGTCAGCCCGCACAGCAGGAGCCCGGCCAGGATCAGCATCCAGGGCCGCGGATCGGTAAAGCCGCCGGCCAGCCCATCGATACCGGCCAGCATGGTGATCGACGCCGCCGCCAGCAGCAGCGCGCCGATCCAGTCCAGCGTGCGGCCGGGATCGCGCGGCACTTCCTCGATGCGCCAGAGCGTGACGAGCAGCAGGGCCAGCGCGACGGGGATGTTGAGCAGGAAGATATATTCCCAGCGCCCCAGATCGACGATCAATCCGCCGATCGAGGGCCCGAGCGTCGGCGCGACCAGCATGGGCATCGCCGTGATCGCCAGCGCGTCCACCAGCTCGCCCTTGCCGACCTGCTTGAGCATGATGAGCCGGCCGACCGGGGTCAGCAGGGACGCGCAAATGCCCATCAGCGCGCGGAAGGCGATGAACTGCCAATAGCCCTGGGCCAGCGCGCAGAGCAGCGAGGATGTCGCGAAGCCGATCATCGCGATGCACATCACGCGGCGCGGGCCGAACCGGTCCGCCGCCCAGCCGCTCAGCGGCAGGAAAGCGACGATCATGGTCAGGTAAAGCGTGACCGCGAGGCTGAGCGAGATGGTCGGGACGCCAAAGCTGCGCCCGATGTCCGGCAGCGCGATCAGCAGGACCGAGGCATCGAGCTGCACCATGAACATGGTGAGCGACACGACGATCACGATGTCCCGGCATTGCAGCGAGAGGAAGCGCTTCAACCGGACGCCTTTCCATGGCCCTCACGCCACGGGGCGCAGCGGGCTCTAGTCGGACGATCCTTCGTCGATCTCATGGGCGATAAACTCGTGCGGCCGCTGGCGGTTCTTTGAAAGCCGCGTCAGCACCAGTGTCAACAGCACGCCGGCGATTCCGAAGATCGTCCCCATCATCTCGAAATTGGTCATTTCGAGCGGATTGACGCTCATCATGTCGACCCTGCCGTCGAACGCGAAGTCGAATGTCCACATCGGATCGTTCCTTTGGCCTCAGAATGACTTCCATATCCGCGAGGGATCGCGCCACACCGGATCGGGCGCGCTGCGGAACTTGAGCATCGGGTAATAATAATTCGCATAGGCCGCGAGCAGGATCATGTGCATGATCATGTTGCGCGTGGTGGACGCAACGATATGCGGCAGGGGCGACCAGGGCGCATTGATGAGGAAGATGTTCACCGTCACCGGCATGAGCACGACGAGGCCGAGCGGGACGAAGCGGTTGAACACCAGAGTCGCGCCGCCGACGATCTCCAGGATCTTGGCGAACTGGAACAGCCCGAGTTCCATGGAGATGATGACATAATCATTGCCGGTCGATTCGGTGATCCGGGGCTGGGGCCAGAACAGCAGGAAATAGTTGAGGCCGGAGACCAGATTGAATCCGCCGAGATAGAATCGGCAGAAGGTGACCAGATATTTCCCGAATGCGCGCATCGACCCGTCCTCTCCGGACCGGCCCGTTGGTCCGGGCTCGGTCAAGTGCATCACCCTCTAGCTTCCTTTGCGATGATCGTCTACCAATAAGATATTACAATCTTCGCCTGCCAAGGGGCGGCAAGACAATGAGGGGAGAGCTTGATGGCCGGTTTCAGCCTGAATGATGCGAAGATCGCGGTGCCGGCCATGCGCTGGTTCCTGGGCGTGCAGTCGCTCGCCTCGGGCATCAACTGGTGGATCAAGATCCTGCCCTTCCCCAATATCGACGAGCCGGTCACCGGCCCGGTGAAGCACGAGATATTGCGCGTGCTGATCGAATCGGGCTGGATGTTCTCGACGGCGAAAGTGCTGGAGATCCTGCTCGGCCTGGCGCTGATCCTCAACCGGCACGCGGTGCTGATGCTGGTCCTTTCCTTCCCGGTCATCCTCATGACCTTCCTGCTCGATCTCTTCCCGTTCCTCGGCAATATCGCGCCTTTCCTGGGCGGACGGCAATCGGGCGCGGCCTTCTTCCACAGCTTTCTGGACATGCTCTATTTCGGCGCCGGCGTGTTCGTCATGCAGGCCTATCTGATGAGCGAATATTTCGGCGATTATCGCTCGCTGTTCGTCGTGCGGCCGGGCGGCGCGCCGGCTGGCTGGTCCGGCATCTTCGGATCGGAAGCGGTCAGGCTGCCGCTGCGCTGGCTGGGCTATACGGTGGGCGCCAGCTCGACCCTGTGGGCGCTGGCGATGGCGGTGGGCCTCATCCCGTGGAGCAGCCTGGCGATCCTCGCGCCGCCGCAGTGACGCGGCGCGTCAGCGGTCCTCGCGCGCGAGCGACATGCGCAGGATGAGGCCGTCCCGCTGGACCCACTGGTGCCAGCAGGCCGCGCCGACATGCGCGACGAGCAGGCCGATCATGGCGAAACCGCCAATCTCGTGCAGGCTGTGGACCAGATCGGCGACCGGCTTGGCGATCGGCGCCTTGGGTATGTCGATGCCGAACCAGCGCATCGGATAGGGGCCGCCGGAGCCGAATATATAGCCCGAAGCCGGCAGGCCCAGCAGCAGCGCATAGATGAAGCCATGCACGCCGTGGGCGGATGCGCGCTGCCAGCGGGGCGTGCGCGCGGGCAGTGGCGGCGCGCGATGCGTCACGCGCCAGAGGATGCGCGCCAGCGTCAGCGCGAACACCGTCATCCCCAGCGACTTGTGCAGGCCGATCGCGGAGAAGCCGAGCCAGTCGCCCACCGGCTCGCCGAACAGGGCGAGCCCGATGATGAGGACGACCAGCGCCGCCGTGAGCCAGTGGATCGCCGCCGCGATCCGGTCATAGCGCGCGCTCGGTCCGGCCATGGTCACACCGTCAATTCGTCTTGGGGATGGCGAAGGCGACCGGCGGCAATCCCGCCACGGCGCGCCCATAGCCGACCATCGATTTATCCCAGTTGAAGGCGATATGCTGCGCCGCGCCCTGGATATCGCGGAAGGTGCGCTGCAGATCATTGCCGTCATAGATGCCGCTGCCGCCGGCCACTTCGAAAATCTGGGTTGCCGCATAGCGCGCCTTCTGCGCCGCCCATGCCCAGTTGCGGGGAATCTGCGCGCGTTCGAGCGGCAGGATCTCGGCCGGGTCGCGCGCGCGATCGATCATCTCCGCATCGGCCAGCACGAGCGCCAGCGCCGCGTCGATGTCCGCGCTTGCCTCGCCGATGCGCGCCAGCGTCGCGGATTGCTCGGCCACCTCGCGCGCGTCCGCGCCGCCCAGCTTGCCGCCCAGCTCCGCCGCGAATCGGCGCACGAGCCCGCGCGCCATGCCGATCGGCGCGCCGACGATCGAAAAAGGCGCCAGGTCCGCGAAGGGCATGCGGTAGATCGCGCCGTCATGCAGCGTCGCGCCCGCCGTGGTGCCCGCCAGCATATCCGCCAGGCTGCAACTGCGATGGGCGGGGATGAAGGCGTCGTCGATCCGGATCGAGCGGCTGCCCGTGGCCCGCATGCCCATGGTGCGCCAGTCGTCGACCACCTCGATCTGGGACTTGGGCAGGACGAAGAAGCGCGGCTCCACCGAACCATCGGGCATCTGCACGCCGTTGCCGATGATGACCCAGCTCGCATAATCGATGCCCGAGCAGAAGCGGCCGGCGCCGCCGGTCAGCCGATAGCCATCGCCCTCCGGCACCACCTTGCCGCCGAGCCGGAAGACCGTGGCGATGAGCGTCGTCGGATCGCTCATCACGTCCGTCTGCGCTTCTTGCGGGAAAAGATTGATGAGCCAGCTATGTCCGGCGAGCACGCCATAGACCCAGGCGGCCGACCCGCAGGCCGTGCCGATTTCCGCGGTCACGCGCACGAGATCGGCAAAGCCGAGACCCGAGCCGCCCAGCGACCGCGGCATGACCAGGCCGAACAGGCCGCTGCGGCGCATCTGATCCACAATGTCGTCCGACAGATGGCGGTCCGCCTCGGACTGCGCGCTCGTCGCCGCGATCTGCGGCAGCAGCGCACGCGCCGCGGCCAGCGCCGCCGCGCCGGTGGCGAGCTTCGGCCATGCGCCGGCAGTGCCCGCTTCGTTCGCCTCTGTGGTCATGTTGGTCGCCAAGGCCGGTTCCTTTCTCTGGTCTCTCGCCCATCCGCCGCGCCCGGAGGGCTGCGGCACAGATTGACGTGCATTCGATATTGTTATACTGTTTTAGTATCCGATATTGGAGATGCTCGCAAGCGGCATGAACGGTCCACCCCGTTCGCACCCCCGAAGGAGAGGAATGAAGATGGCCGAAATCGTCCTGGGTATCGGCACGAGCCATGGCCCGATGCTGGTCACGGAAACCGAGACATGGGGCGCGCGCGTGCCGGCCGACAAGGTCAACCGCCACGCCTGGAAAGGCGAGAGCTGGAGCTATGACCAGCTGGTGGCGGCGCGCGCGGGCGAAGGATTGGCCGAGCAGGTCACAAAGCCGGTCTGGGACGAGCGCCAGGCGATCTGCCAGCGCAATATCGAGACGCTCGCGGACATTTTCGAGGAGGCCCGGATCGACGTCGCCGTCGTGGTCGGCAACGACCAGATGGAATTGTTCGACAACAGCCTGAACCCCGCCTTCGCCGTGCATTATGGCGAGACGATCACCAATTACGAGTTCACGCCCGAGCGCCTGAAGCGCCTGCCGCCCGGCATCGAGATCTCCCTGCCCGGCTATATCCCGAATGGCGGCGCCGAATATCGCGGATGCCCCGAGCTTGCGCTGAACATCATCCGCCGCGCGATCGCCGACGAATTCGACGTGGCCGCGATGGACAAGCCGCCCAAGCCGGAGACGCCCCATGCGTTCGGCTTCGTCTACCGGCGGATCATGCGCGACCGGCCGGTGCCCAGCGTGATGGTCACGGTCAATGCCTTCTTCCCGCCCAACCAGCCGACCGCACGGCGCTGCCACGCTTTTGGCCAGTCCATCCTTGGCGCCATCCGGTCCTGGGACAGCGATGCCCGCGTGGCCCTGATCGCGAGCGGCGGCCTCACTCATTTCGTCATCGACGAGACCGTGGACCGCACCTTCCTCGACGCCCTGCGCACGCGGGATTTCGAGCCCGTCTACGCGCTCGGCGAAGCGGTCTTCCAGGATGGCACGTCGGAAATGAAGAACTGGGTGCCGGTCGCCGGTGCCATGGCCACGCTCGGCCTGACACCGCATGTGCTGGACTATGTCCCCTGCTATCGCAGCGCCGCCGGCACCGGCAACGCCATGGGGTTCGTCTACTGGCGGTAAGGCCCGCCGACGGGCGGCCTCATCCCGCATGACGCCGTCGGATGACGCGGGGCGACTTCACCGCTGACCCGCTTGTGCACCTGCGCAGGCAGGAGCCCCTCGCCCGATCGCTCACCCGATCAGGGCAGCGCCTCCCGCAGCGCCGCGCTCAGCACCGCCGCGGCATCCTTCAGCTTGCCATCCATGCCGACGAGATCGTGGGCGCGGTGCACCGCCGCCCGCATGGCGCGCATCCAGTCCGCGCCGCGCAGGCCCTCCGGATCGCCGGTGCGCTCGGCGATGTCGAGCAGCCGCCACAGCTCGTCCAGCTCGCTCTCGCGATAGATATGCTGCTCGGCCGTGGTCGATCGGCTCAGCCTGTCGATGAGCGTCTGGATGGTCAGGTCCGAGAAGGTCTCGATCGGCAGCACGTCATCCAGGTCCAAAACATTTCTCCGATTGGGTAGTGACTCCGGCGCCACTACAGGATATTTATATCTTATTGTCTAACAATATCGGATGCGTCAAATGCTCTCTCATGAGGATAATGAGCTTCTTTGCCGGATCGGCCCCGGCACGCCGATGGGCGATCTCATGCGTCGTTTCTGGATGCCCGCCCTCCTCACACAGGAACTGGAGCGGGACGGGAAGCCCGTGCGCATCAAGCTGCTCGGCGAATCCCTGGTCGCGTTCATGGATACGCAGGGCAAGGTCGGCCTGCTCGACGAGCATTGCCCGCATCGCGGCACGTCGCTCGCGCTCGGCGTCAATGGCGAATGCGGCCTGCGCTGCCTGTTCCATGGGTGGAAGTTCGATGTGAACGGCCAGTGCCTCGACACGCCGGCCGAGCCGGAAAACTCCAAGCTCGCCAACGCCATGCGCGTGAAGGCCTATCCCACGCGCATCGCCGGCGGCATGGTGTGGACCTATATGGGGCCAAAGGAGAAGGAGCCCGCCTTCCCGCATTTCCCCTGGTTCGACATGCCGGAAGGAAGCTGCGAGGCCTTCAAGGTCATCTATGAGTGCAACTATTCCCAGGCGCTGGAAGGCGCGGTCGACTCCTCCCACGCCGGCATCCTGCACAAGGACAGCGCATGGGACCAGCCCGCCAAATGGCCGCACGAGAAGGATCTGCGCCCCAAGCTTGAGGTGGAGTTCACCCGCTACGGCATGCGCTATTGCGCCGTGCGCAGCGATGGCGAGGACAAGCATGCCCGCATGACGCAGGTGCCGCTGCCGTTCTGGACCTTCATCCCGCCCGACGGCGAGAAGGCGCCCGAGTTCCGCCGCAATCGCCGGCTCATCAATGCCTTCGTCCCGCGCGACGACTATACGACCTGGCACATCCAGTTCTTCTACGATCCGGGCCAGATCATCGACCGCGCGCATCGCATGGCCGAGGCCAACACCCCGCATGACGAGAATTTCTTCAAGACCAACGGCATGGCCGTCTGGTACGAGCAGGATCGCGAGATGATGCGCAGCCGGAACATGTCCGGCATCGAGGGCGTCGCGCTGCAGGACCATGCGGTCAGCGAGACGATGGGCAAGATCGCGGACCGGACCAGGGAGCATCTGGGCCGGTCGGACATGGCGGTGGTCGCGTTCCGCCGCATGATGCTGCGCGCCGTGCGCACGCTCATGAAGACGGGCGAATTGCCGGAGTCCGATCAGGGCTCTCTCGACTGGAGCCAGATCACGGCGGAGACCTTCCTCTTCTCGCCGGACAAGAAATGGCAGGAGATCCAGCCGCTGGCCGATGGCCTGCAACCGCTCGGCGCGGCTGCCTGAGCCATGGCGCATTTCCTCATCGAATATCGCGATCTGGGCGACGCGGCCGGACGCGAGGAGAAGCGCCCGGACCATATCGCCTATCGCAAGGGACTGGGCAGCGCGATCGCGCTGGCCGGCCCCCTGCTCGACGACGCGGCGCAGCCGGTCGGCAGTGTCGTCATCCTCGCGGCGGATGGCCGGGACGAGGCCGAGGCCCTCGCCGCGCGCGATCCCTATGTGGCGGGCGGCGTGATGGAGCTGGTTTCCGTGCGCCCCTACCGCATCGCCGCGATGAAGCCGCCGGGCGGCGCGGCCTGATCCGGCGGCCCGCTGGACGATGACGGCGATGCCCGATCCCGGCGACAGGGGTTTCGATCCGCGCGCGTTTCGCGACGCGCTCGGCTGCTTCGCCACGGGCGTGACCGTGGTGACGACGCTCGACAGCCAGGGCTGGCCGATCGGCGTAACGGCCAACAGCTATAATTCGGTCTCGCTCGATCCGCCGCTGGTGCTGTGGTCGCTGGCCCGCTCATCGGGCGCCATGCCGGCCTTCCTGCAATCCGCCTCCTTCGCGATCCATGTGCTGAGCGAGGCGCAGGAAGCGCTTGCGCTGCGCTTTGCCGCCCGGGGCAGCGACAAGTTCCTCGGCCTCGAATATCGCATGGACGGGAACGGCACGCCGCTGCTCGACGATTGCGCCGCGCGCTTCGCGTGCGAGACCGCGCATCGCTATGAGGGCGGCGATCATATGATCTTCGTCGGCCGCGTGCTGGACTTTACGCGCGGGGACCACAAGCCGCTGCTGTTCCACCATGGCCGGTTCGCCCGGATCCATCATCTGGTCGCCTGATCGCCCCGGCCCGCGATCGGCCGAGCCCACCGCCGATCAGGCGAACTCGAACCGGAAATGCTCCTCGTGGCGCCGGACCCGCCCGGCCGACGAGCCCCGGAAGTGGGCGGGGAAGCACATGGTGCTCTCGTCCGCAACGCGATCGAGCACCGATTTGCGGACGGCGGCCGCGCCCTGCGGATCGAAGTCGAACGGCAAGGTCAGGTCCGGACGGACGAGCTGGATCGGATGGTGGATCACATCGCCCCAGAACAGCGCGGGCGCGCCGCCGGCCTGGGCATGGACGATGCAACTGCCCGGCGAATGGCCGAAGGCCGGCTCCAGCCAGATGCCGTCGCCAATCTCCTGCTGGACCGCCACGCCGCTCCCCACATCGAGAATGTCCGCAAGGCCGGCCTGGACCACGGGCAGCACCGAATCGTCGAACGCCTCACGGTGCGGCTGCTCATGGTCCTGGCTGGCCCAATGGTCATAATCCTGCCGCGCGAAGACATAGCGGGCATTGGGAAAGGTCGGCACCCAGCGGCCGTTCTCAAGGCGGGTATTCCAGCCGACATGATCGAAATGGAGATGCGTGCACATCACCAGATGAATGTCCTCGGGCCGCAGCCCCAGCGCCGCCAGATTGGCCAGATAGCGCGTATCGAGCTGATGCACGCCGGGGATGCAGCGCTGCTTGCCGTTGCCGTTGCAGGCATCGACCAGCACATTATAGCCATCGCGCTGCAGCACGAAACTGTGCATGCTGAGCATGACCTGGGATGTTTCGGGCGTCAGCGTGACGTCGGGATCGGCATACCACAGGGCCATGCGGGCAAGATCGGCGGCGGAGAGATTCGGGAACATCATCGCCATCGGCGCGCCGCTTTCCATCTCGACGACCTTGCTGACGGTCATCCGACCCAGGCGATGGGATTGCATAAATTTTCCTCTCCGGACTTTGTATAACAATTCAGGCCAGCCCTTTCGCTGTCAACCGATTTCCGGGAACCGGCGCCTGTGGGTAGCGACCCGCGTGGTCATAAGGTCACACAATCAGGAGATTATCTCCGCCATCTTTACAAACATTCCAGAAACATCTTGCAATATACGCGACTCATTCGCATTAGCCCCCACGTATTGAAACTCATTCTCAATAGGGGGTTCCGTGTCTCGTTCTCGTTTCCGCAACACACCGGCCAAGGCCGCGCCGGCCTATCTGGCGCTGTCCTGCGTCAGCTTCGTCGCCATGCCCGCCATGGCCCAGACGGCCAATGACGCCAACCAGCCCCGCCTCGGTGGCATCACCGTGACCGACACCGCGATCGAGGATCAGGGCTACCGGGAGCCGGAAGCGAACTCGCCGAAATATACCGCGCCCCTGCTGGACACGCCCAAGACGGTCGTCGTCCTGCCCTCGCAGGTCATCCAGGAGAGCGGCTCCACCACCTTCGTCGAGGCGCTGCGCATGGTGCCCGGCATCACCTTCGGCGCCGGCGAAGGCGGCAATCCGCAGGGCGACCGGCCGTTCATCCGCGGCTTCGACGCACAGGGCAGCACCTATATCGACGGCATCCGCAGCGTGGGCGGCCAGTCCCGCGAGATCTTCGCCATCGAGCAGATCGAAGTCGTCAAGGGTGGCGATTCGACCATGGGCGGCCGCGGCAGCGCCGGCGGCAGCCTCAACCTCGTGAGCAAGATGCCGCATCTGGGCACCGACATGCGCGGCGACTTCAGCTATGGCACGGACAATTACAAGCGCGCGACCGTCGACGCCAATCTCCAGATCGGCGAGACCGCCGCGCTGCGCCTCAACGCCATGTGGCACGACGCCGATGTCGCCGAGCGCGACGTCGTCACCTATAATCGCTGGGGCATCTCGCCCTCGCTCGCCTTCGGTCTGGGCACGCCGACCCGCGCATATCTGAACTATTACCATCTCCAGAGCGACGATATTCCCGATCCGGGCATTCCGTTCGAGCGTGTCGGCAACGCCACGCAGGTCCTGACGCCCGCCGATCTGAACATCGGCCCGGCCGAGGTCGTCAACGGCCGCGAAGTGGCGCGCAGCAATTTCTACGGCCTGGCGAATCGCGATTTCCGCACGACCAATGTCGACGAACTGCTGTTCCGCTTCGAGCATGATCTGAGCGATCGCATCCAGGTCCGCACGACCGCGAAATATGCCAACAACAAGCAGGCCTACGTCATCTCCCAGCCCGACGACAGCCAGGGCAATGTGCAGAAAGGCCTTGTCTGGCGCCGGGCCAACACCCGCTTCAGCAATGTCGATTCCATGGTCGGCCAGATCGACCTCGCCGGTTCGTTCGACACCGGCGCGATCACGCACAGCTTCTCTGCGGGCTTCGAGGCCGGCTGGGAACAGTCCAAGCGCGGCAGCTTCGTCGTGAACACCAATGTCACCTCGAACAATGCGCTGCGCTGCGCACAGGTGAATATCGACGCGTTCAACTGCACCAGCCTGTTCGATCCCAACCCCTATGACGCATGGGCCAACATCCCGGCCGGCGGCACGACGGGCGTTCCGATCACCCGCACCGGCATCACCGCCAAGACCGAGGCGACCACCTACGCCCTCTATGCGTTCGACACGATCACCATCACGGACGCGCTGCTGCTCAATGTCGGCCTGCGCTACGACTGGTATGACACGCGCTCGGATGCCATCGCGACGACGGGCACCACCTCGCTGGAGCTTTCGGACAACTTCCTGAATTATCAGGTGGGCCTCGTCTACAAGCCCTCCGCGAACGGCAGTGTCTATGTGTCCTACGCCAAGTCCACGACCCCGGCCGGCAGCCTTGTCGGCGAAGGGTCGGAAGGCAATTCCATCGCAGCGACGACCCTCGACGACCTGAAGGCGGAGGAGACCAAATCCTACGAAGTCAGCACCAAGTGGGAGTTCATGGATGCGGCGCTGGGCGTCAATCTGGCGCTGTTCCGCACCGAGACGACCAATGCCCGCACGACCGGCGCGGACGGCCTGCCGGAATATGTCGGCGAGCGGCGCATCCAGGGCTTCGAGGTCGGCTTCAACGGCAAGCCCCTGCCCTTCTGGAACCTCTTCGGCGGCTACACCTATATGGATTCGGAAGTGCGCAATGCCGGCGCGGGCAACGTCAACAACGGCAAGCCCTTCCCGAACACGCCCAAGCACAGCTTCACCGCCTGGACGACGTTCGACATCGCGGACCGGTTCCAGATCGGCGGCGGCGCGATCTACAATTCGCGGCAATATGGCGGCTTCGGCACGGTCGCGGGCATCGGCACGGTCGTCCGGTCGGTCCCCTCCTACTGGCGCTTCGACGCCACGGCGGCCATCGACATCACCGACAATGTCGCGCTGCGCGTGAACGTTCAGAACCTGACGAACAAGCGCTATTACGACCGGACCTACTCGACCCATTTCGCGACCGTCGCGCCGGGCCGTTCGGCGTTCGCCACCCTGTCGCTGAAATATTGATCGCGCATGCGTCGCACCTGTCCGCCCCTGCCGGGGCGGGCGGCTGCGGCGGATGATCGACACGGGGGCAATCGCATGTCGCGCGCATTGCCCCGCCGGATTCCAGCCCGGCGCACCCTGGACATAGTCCAATGTGCGCCGGGCGCCGCGCTTCCCGAGCCGGAATTCCATATATCGACGCACCCCCAAGGCCGACATTGAACTCGACGGCGCGGATCGATCCCGCTATGCAAATGACTCGCAATAGTCTTGTTTCGGGATCTTCAGGGTAGGTTGTTCCGATCTTGTATAGCCAGGCCTCACTGCTCGCATCTGACGATTCCGTCGCCCCGCCGCCGGCCCCGGCGGCCTGTGAATCGCCCATTGCCCCGCCGCCGCCGGACCCGGCCTGGCAGCCCGCGCGTTACGGCGCGCAGCGCCGGCCCAATATCGGTGCGCTGCTGGGCTCGGTCGTCGTGGTCGGCGCGCTGCTCTCCGCCCTGCTGACCGTGAATGTCGTGAAGCATCGCAAGGCGCAGCACCGCCTGACCGTCATGGCGCTGCTGCAACCGCCCGAGCCGCCGCCCCCGCCGCCACCCGAGCGGCGGCCCGATCCGGTGAAAGAGGCGGTTTCGCCCTCGCCGATCGTCGCGCCGCAACCGCTGGTGATGCTGCCGCCCGCTCCGGTCCATGTCGCGACATCGCCGGTGCCTCCGCCGCCCGCTCCCACGCTGCCCGGTCCGCCGTCGCCCGCCCCGCAGCCCGCTGCCCCCAGCATCGAGAGCGCCGGCGATCTCTCCTCCAGGATGATCTCCGCGGTCCCACCGCGCTATCCCACCGAGTCCCGGCGCAAGCGGGAGCAGGGCGTGGTGCTGTTGTCGGTGCTGCTCGCGGTGGACGGCACGGTCGCCGATATCTCGATCGCGCAGAGCAGCGGTTTCGACCGGCTCGACCGCGCCGCCCTCTCGGCCGTGCGCCGCTGGCGCTGGTCGCCGACGATGCGCGGCGGCGCGCCGGTCATGGTGCGCGGCGTGGTCGAGGTGCCTTTCGTCCTGCGAGGCTGAACAGGCCAGCGGCGGCACGGCACCGACCGTTCCCCCGGCGTTTGACCGAAGCAGCCCCCCTCTCTATCCATTTGTGGTCGCATCGCTTGTTGCCAAAAACCGGTTCCCATTTTTTGGCGCGATGCTCTAACACGGCCATCCAACGGCGTTGAACGAGCGCCGAACGAGAGAGGGGATTGGCCATGAACCCGGCAGTCGACACCGGCACGCTTCCGCCCACGAGCGACGATCGCGCGATCTGGGATTGCTGGCTCTCCCAGTTCCGGCTGCCGGTGGTCTCGGTTGCGGACGAGGCCGGCACCTTCGCCGCACTGGCCGCCACGGCGATGACGACCGACGCGCTGGCGCAACAGCTCGGCGTGGACGCGCGGGCGCTGGGCATCCATCTGAGCCTGCTGGCCGCGACCGGATTCGTGGAACGCCGCGACGGGCGCTGGCGTGCGACCGCCGAGACGCGCCGCTGGCTGCATCCCGAAGGCCAAGGCTATTGCGGCCCGGCCATCCACAGCTATCGCCGCAGCAACCCGCTGCACGCGCAACTCCTCGCGACCTTGCGCACCGGCGACCGGGCCGAGGGCCACGTATCCGCCGCCGATGAGTGGGAGCGCGGCGAGATGTCGCCCGACATGGCGCAGCACATCACGGCCTATATGAACGCGCACAGCCGGGCCGCCGCGCTCGCCGTGGCGCCGCAGCCGCTCTTCGCCGATGTGCGGTCTCTGCTCGACGTGGGCGGCGGGTCCGCGATCTTCTCGATCGAGCTTGCGCGCGCCTGGCCGGCGCTTTCGGCGACCGTCATGGAGATCGCCCCGGTCTGCGTGGAGGCCGATCGCTATATCGCGCAGGCGGGGATCGGCGGACGGGTCAAGACCCGGGCCCTCAACATGTTCACCCAGAGCTGGCCGACGGGCCATGACATGCTGTTCTTCTCCAACATCTTCCACGACTGGTCCGATGCGACCTGCCAGCGCCTCTCGGACGCCGCCTTCGGCGCGCTGCCGTCCGGCGGCCGGATCGTCCTTCACGAGATGCTGATGGATGACGACCAGTGCGGCCCATGGCAGACGGCCGCCTTTTCGCTGCTGATGCTGCTGGGCACAAGGGGCCGGCAATATTCGCTGCCCGAGTTCAAGGCGATGCTCGAACGATCCGGCTTCACGGACATCGCCGCCGCGCGCACCGGCGGTGGCTATTACTCGCTCGTCAGCGCGCGCAAGCCCTGAGCGCCGGGCGAGCGCCCGCGAACGATCCTGAGAAAGGGCGTCGGCGAATCACGCCGGGGGCGCGCCGTCCATGGCCCCGTTGCCGGCCTCGACCGCCGCGAGGATCATCGCGGTGAGGCTCTCCTGCGCCCGCTCGCGCAGCGCCGGATCGCTCGCGCCCAGATCATGGCGCAACCATTGCGGCAGCTTCTCGATCGCCGCTGCGACCCTGGCTCTCATATCCTCGTTCGACATGCGCCGGCCTTAAGCCGCGCGGGCCGGGCCCGCAATGTCATCAACCCTGTTTCGCGATCAACCGATCCCGCCGCGCGCCTTGGCCATGGCCGGGCGCGGATGATGGCCATGGCGGACATCGGCATCACGCCTGCCGCTCGCGATTCGCCGGCGCCGTGATGCCGTCGCGCAGGATCGAATTGGCCCATTCGGCGATCTCGTCCACCGCCCCGTCTTCCGACCAGATGCTGTAGCGCAGGCCAAGGAAGACGTTCATGCCCATGATCGCCCAGGCATGTTCCTCGCGCAGCCCTTCGCGATAGACGCCCAGCGCCGCGCCCTTGTGCAGCCGCTCCAGGATGCGCCGCGCGGTCGATTCATAATGGCTGTGATAGCTGGCGGGATCGACGAATTCGGATTCATCGATGATCCGGTAGATCTCCTTGTGCTCGCGCGCGAAGCTGAGGAAGGCGGCGAGCGCGCTGCGTTCCGTCTCCAGCGGGGACATGTCGCTGTTCAGCGCCTGCGCCGCGGTGACCCGCACGCGATTGCTCAGATCGTTGACCAGCGCGCGGAAAATCTCGTCCTTGGAATCGAAATAGGTGTAGAAACTGCCCAGCGCCGTTCCCGCCCGGCCGGTGATGCCGGTGATGGACGCGTCGTGAAATCCCTTCTCGCCAAACTCGATCGCCGCGGCGTCGAGCAGTTTGCGCAACGTGCGCCGGCCGCGTTCGGTGCGCGGCTCCTTGCTTGCGGCGGGGGGGCTGGGGGTATCGGCGTTGCTCATTCGTCACAGCTAACGGCTCTGCATGATCGTGGCAAACGTCAGATATTGAAAGTTGGTTCAACTCTCAATATAGCGGCTCCAGATAAGCAGAAACCAGGGAGAGTGATATGATGAGCCGCGCTCATTTCCTAAAGTCCACCGCCACATTCGCCCTTTCGACCATGACCGTCACGTCCGGCCTGATGTTCGGCGCGCCGCTCCATGCGCAGCAGGCGCAGGCGCCCCAGGCCGCCGAAGCGGATGACACGGCGGACATCGTCGTGACCGCCCGTCGCCGCGAGGAACGGCTGGTGGACGTGCCGGTCGCGGTGTCCGCCTTCAGCGGCGCGGAGCTCGACAAGCGCGGCGCGCTCGACATCACGGACATCGCCTCGGCGGTCCCCAACGTCACGATGGAGGTCTCGCGCGGCACCAACTCCACGCTCTCCGCCTTCATCCGCGGCATCGGCCAGCAGGACCCGGTCTCCGGCTTCGAGCAGGGTGTCGGCATCTATCTCGACGATGTCTATCTCAACCGCCCGCAGGCCGCCGTGCTGGACATCTATGATGTCGAGCGCATCGAGGTGCTGCGCGGACCGCAGGGCACGCTCTATGGCCGCAACACGATCGGCGGCGCGGTCAAATATGTCACGAAGCAGTTGCCGCAGGAATTCTCGCTGAAGGTGAAGGGCACCTATGGCAGCTATGACCAGGCGGACGGGATCATCACCGTCTCCGCGCCGCTTGGCGACCTCGTCCGCGTCGGCGGCTCGCTCGCGCGCCTCTCGCGCGGCGGCTTCGGCGAGAACTTCACCACCGGCGAGGAAAATTACAACAAGGATATATGGGCGGCGCGCGGCACGCTGGAAATGGGCGGCTATGGCGAGCCGGTGCTGCTGCGCATCTCGGGCGACTATACCCGGGACAACAGCAATGCGCGCGGCGGCCACCGGCTGATCGCCGGCCTCGTCTCGGGCACGCCGGTGCTGAGCGACGTGTTCGACACGCGCGGCGGCCTCAACGATCCGAAGCAATATGTCGAGGCCTATGGGCTGGCCGCCAACGCCACGATGGACATGGGCGGCGGCTTCACGCTGCGCTCCATCACCGGCTGGCGCAAGGACGACAGCGCCTCGCCGATCGATTTCGACGCGCTCCCGGCTGTCGATGTCGACGTGCCGGCTTATTATCGCAACGAGCAGTTCAGCCAGGAAGTGCAGCTGCTCTACGACGATGGCGGCCCCCTCACCGGCCTGATCGGCGGCTATTATCTGAGCGCCAAGGCGGACACCCAGTTCGACGTGCGCCTGTTCACCACCTTCGCCGGCTTCACCGCCTTCACCGAGGCGGACGTCACCACCGAGACCTATGCGATCTTCGGCGACTTCACCTACAAGCTGACCGATCAGCTCAGCCTCTCGGTGGGCGGCCGCTACACCTGGGACAAGCGCGGCGCGCATATCCTGCGGCAGAATTATCTGGGCGGCGGCTCGCCGGTCTTCGGCGGGGCGGGTGTGCCGTTCGGTGCGCCGAGCACGGACTTCACCGGCGAGCGCGCGTTCAACAAGTTCACGCCGCGCGTCTCGCTGAGCTTCCAGCCGACCCGCGACCATAATATCTACGCCAGCTTCTCGCAGGGCTTCAAGGGCGGCGGGTTCGATCCGCGCGGCGTGGGCGTCAATGCGCCCACCACCAACAGCAGCGGCGTGCCGAGCGACGCGGAGATCGCCGCCTATCTGAGCTTCCGCCCGGAGACGGTGGACAGCTACGAGGTCGGCTACAAGGGCAATCTGCTCGACGGCGCCCTGTATCTGGCGCTCGCGGCGTTCCGCATGGATTATCATGACGTGCAGATCCCCGGCTCGGCCGGCTGCACGGTCGGCGGCCTGCCGACCTTCTGCGGCATCATCACCAATGCCGGCAAGGCGCGCTTCCAGGGCCTGGAAGCCGAGGGCAATCTGCGCCTGGGCCGCGATCTCCTCTCGTCGGGCGACCGGCTCAACATCTCCGGTTCGCTCGGCTATATCGATGCGAAATACAGGGAATATTTCACCCAGCTCACCGATCCGAAAACGGGCCTGCCCGGTCCGGTCGACGTGGCGCCCTTCCGCAAGGTGCAGAACACGCCGAAATGGACCGCCAGCGGCACGATCGCCTATTCCGTGCCGGTGGGCGAGGGCAGCCTCGATCTGGGCACGACCGTTTCCTGGCGCAGCAAGACCTATCAGTTCGAGATTCCCAACCCCTATATCGACCAGGGCCGCTATGCGCTGTGGGATGCGAGCATCGTCTATACCGCGCCGGAAAGCCGCTGGACCTTCGGCGTCTACGGCAAGAACCTGACGAACCGGCTCTACAAGACCTCCGGCTACACCTTCCTGGCCGCCGATCCGAAGACGGGTGTGCTGGCCACCAACGGCGCCGGCCAGTTCATCTCCACGCTCGGCACGGATGGCACGCTGACGGCCTTCTACGGCAATCCGCGCCAGGTCTTCGCGACCGCCACGCTCAGCTTCTGAGCCGGCCGTCCCAGGGGCATCCGACACCGATGACGCCACCCCCAACCTATGAGCCGCACCGCTTCGCCAGCGCGGACGGGCGGCTCAGCCTTTTCGCCCGCATCTATCCGGGGGATGGCCCGCCCTTGCTGCTGATGCACGGCCTCACGCGCAACAGCGCCGACTTCGAGCCGCTCGCCCGGCACCTCGCCGGCCGCCACCGGCTGATCGTGCCCGACCAGCGCGGGCGCGGCCTCTCGGCCCCGGACCCGGACCCCGCCAATTATCGGCCGGACATCTATTGCGCGGACATGTTCGCCCTGCTGGATGGCCTCGGCATCGATCGCGCCGGGCTCATCGGCACCTCCATGGGCGGGCTGATGGCCATGGTGATGGCGCATCTCCAGCCCGCGCGCCTCTCCGGCATCATCCTCAACGATGTCGGCCCCGTGCTCGATCCGGCCGGCCTCGGTCGCATCCAGGGCTATGTGGGCACGGGCGCGGCGTTCGAGAACTGGTCAGCCGCCGCCATCGCATCCGCGCGGATCAATGCGGAGGCCTTCCCCGATTTCGGGCCGCAGGACTGGCTCGCCTTCGCCCGGCGCACCTGCCGCGAGGACGCTGCGGGCCATGTCCATTTCGCCTATGATCCGGCGATCGCGGCGAGCATCAAGGGCAGCCAGCCGGACAGCGTGCCGCCCGACCTCTGGCCGCTCTGGGACGGGCTGCGCGCCATGCCGGTGCTCGTCCTGCGCGGCGCCTTGTCCGATCTCCTGTCCATGGCGACGGTGCGCGAGATGGCGCAGCGGCATCAGGGTCCGTTCACCGCCATTGACGTGCCCCGTCGCGGCCATGCACCCTTGCTCGACGAACCGGCGGCCCTGGAGGCGATCCATGCATTCCTGCGCGACCATGCGGCCTGAATGACGGCGGAGCGATCCGGGCGGACCGCCGGCGCGCGGCCCAATATCGTCCTGGCGATGCTGCTGCTCGTCTATGTATTCAATTTCGTGGACCGGCAGATCCTCGCCATCCTCGCCGCGCCGATCCAGGAGGAGCTGGCGCTGAGCGACGGGCAGATGGGCCTGCTCGGCGGGCTGGCCTTCGCCCTGCTCTATTCCACCCTCGGCGTGCCGCTCGCCTGGCTGGCCGATCGCACCAGCCGGAGCTGGGTCATCACCGTCTCGCTGGTGCTGTGGAGCGGCTTCACCGCCCTGTGCGGCTTCGCCCACAGCTTCTGGCAGATCTTCCTCGCGCGGCTGGGCGTGGGCATTGGCGAGGCCGGCGGCGTCGCGCCATCCTATGCGCTGATCGGCGAATATTTCCCCAGTTATCGCCGCGCCTTCGCGCTCTCCATCTATTCGCTGGGCATACCGCTGGGCTCGGCCGCGGGCGTGCTGGCCGGCGGCTATATCGCCACGCAGGTGAACTGGCGCACCGCCTTCATCGTCGTCGGCCTCGCCGGCCTGCTCGCCGCGCCGCTCTTCAAGCTGGTCGTGCGCGACCGGCCCGCGCCCGCGCCCGTCGCGGCGGAGCCCGCCACCAGCACCGCCCCCTCAGAAACCCCGCGCTTCGCCGCCGTCGCGGCCATGCTCGCGGCCAAGCCGTCCTTCTGGCTGCTCTCCTTCGGCGCGGCGACCAGCTCGATGCTCGGCTACGGCCTCGCCTTCTGGCTGCCGAGCCTGCTGCGCCGCAGCTTCGGGCTGGACCTCATCGAGACGTCCCACTTCATCGGCGCGGTGCTGCTGCTGGGCGGCGTCGCGGGCATGCTGATGGGCGGCTGGCTGGGCGATCGGCTGGGCGCGCGCGATCGCGCATGGTTCGCCTATGTGCCGGCCTGCGCCTTCGTCATCGGCGTGCCGTTCTTCGCGGCGGGCATCTATAGCGGCAGCACGCGGATGGCGTTCATCCTGTTCCTCATCCCGCAGGCGATGGCCTATATCTGGCTCGGCCCCGTCCTCTCGGCGGTGCAGCATCTGGTCGGCCCTTCCGCGCGGGCGACCGCCTCCGCGCTGTTCCTGCTCATCAACAATCTCATCGGCCTGGGCGGCGGCATCTATGCGCTCGGCGCCCTGTCCGAGGGACTGACGCCCATCTACGGCGCCGAGGCGCTGCGCTACTCCATGCTCTATGCGCTGGCGCTCTATCTGCTGGCCGCCCTGCTCATGGCGCTCGCCGGCCCACGCCTGCGCCGCGACTGGCATGTGTGAGCCGGGCGCGCCGGCTTAGAGTCTTTTCCACTGACGTGGAATCGGCACCGCCCTCCGCAGCCTTTCCACCGATGCTGCGCATCGTCGGAACCTTGGGCTGCTTCGCCCGCTCCCCCTCCCGGCCACCCACATGGTATCCTGGTCGGGCGGCCGGGAGGGGGAGCGGGCCGGTGCCGTCTAACTGAAATAGACTCTAGAGGAAGTTGTTCGGCCAGATCATCGTGCGCCACATATGGGCCACCGGCGACTGGTCGAAGCCCAGCCCTTCCTCCGGCTCGCGGAAGTGGCGGCCGATGATGTCCGTGAAGATCTCCGGATCGAACGCCGCGGCATCGTCGAAGAAATAGGTGTCGTACATCGTCACCAGCCGCGAGGTCATGTACCAGCGGTGGTTGCGGGCGATCTCGGCATCGCGGCGGATATAGTCCGGCGGCACATAGTCCGCCCCGAAAAAGTCGTTGTAGCTCTCCGGATAGGCATAGCCCACGGACTCGTCGGCAAAATAGCGCAGGGGCTGATGATAGCGCACCGCCCAGGCCACTTCCTCGTCGACATAGGGCGCGATCATCTGCCCGCCCCAATAGCCATGGTCGGCGCGCACGAAGCAGCCGTTGGAGATGTCGTGCAGCAGGCAGGCGAGCACCACCTTCTCCTCCATCCCGTCATCGAGCGCGCGCTTGGCGCTGACCGTGAGGTGCCGCACGGCGATGTCGTTGAAGCGGTAGCGGAAGAAATCGACCAGCCGGGGCTTCTCCGGCATGCGCGGCAGCGCGGGGTTGTCGCCCATCATGAAGACATGATCGGCATCCATCCGCCTGATGAGCGCGGGCTCGGGATCGGGAATGTCCGTCCCGATGCGGCCGACCGGCGCGGGCACGATCATCCGTTCACGTCCGGCCTGCGGGAAAGCGTGGTCGTCACACATGCGTGGCTCCTCTGGCGTAGCGGCGCGCCAGCCATGCGCACGCCATCAACTGCAATTGGTGGAAGATCATGATCGGCAGCAGGATGAGGCCGAGATCGGGCCCGGCGAACAGCGCCCGCGCCATCGGCACGCCCTGGATGAGCGACTTCTTGGTGCCGCAGAACAGGATGGCGATGCGATCCTCCCGGCCGAAGCCGGCGATGCGCGCGATGCCCCAGGTGAACGCCAGCGCGATGACGAGCATCAGCAGGCAGATCGCGGTGAGCACCCCCAGCACCGGCAGCGGCACGCGGCTCCATATCCCTTCCACGACCGCCGCGGAGAAGGCGCTGTAGACCGCGATCAGGATTGTCGAACGATCGGTGATCGAGATCATGCCCTTGTGCCGCTGTATCCATCCGCCGATCCAGGGCCGCATCATATGGCCGAGGACGAAAGGCGCAAGGATCTGGAGGATGATCGCGCCGACGCCGGACATCGACATGCTCGCCCCATGCGCATCCGCCAGCAGGCCGACCAGCGCCGGCGTCGCGAACACGCCGAGCACCTGTGAGGCCGATGCGGCGGCAATGGCGGCGGGCACATTGCCGCCCGCCATCGACGTGAAGGCGATCGACGACTGCACGGTGGAGGGCAGCGCCGCCAGATAGAGGATGCCGATCCACAGCGGCAGCGGCATCAGCCCCGGCAGCAGGCTCGACAGCAGCAGCGCGAGCAGCGGGAACATGATGAAGGTCGAGCCCAGGATCACCAGATGCAGCCGCCAGTGGCGCACGCCGTCGAGCACCGCCTGGCGCGAGAGCTTGGCGCCATGGAAGAAGAACAGCAGCACGATCGACGCCGTGGCGAGCCAGCCCACCCAGGTCGCGCCGCGCCCCTGCACCGGCAGCAGCGTGGCCAGCGCCAGCACCGCGAGCAGCGCCAGCATGAACGGATCGGGCAGCAGGCGGCGGAGCATTGCGGACATCCTCGTTTCACGCCGGAACGCCCGGCGACGAGCCCCTTAGCGTCTCGAAGCATCCATGGGGAAGGGCCTTGCCGGGCCCTCCTCAATACGGCTCCGCCAATCCCGCATGACGATCGGCCGGCCTTCCATCATGGGAGGCCGGCCGATGCGTGCGCCCGGGAAGGACGGAAATGCGGCTCAGGCGTCGTCGAGCGCCGCCACGATCTCCCCGGCTTCGGGCCGGTCGAGCCAGTCGGGACTGACGCGCAGCCAGCGGATCGTGCGGTCGGGCGCCGCGATGAGGACCGTGGGCTGCGGCAGCGCCCAGTGTCCGGTGCCCGTCACCTCGCCGATCCAGCCCTTGGGCGGTGGCGCGGGACGATCGTCCGGCACGAATGTGATGCCGAGGAACCCCGCCAGATCATTGTCCGGATCGGACGCGACCCTGAAGCTCAACTGCTGGCGTACCTTGATCTCGCCGAGGAGATCGGGGCGCTGCGGGCTCAGCGCCAGCAGCGGCACACCCCAAGCGCGCAGCGCGGGATAGAGCGTCTCCTCATAATAGCGCAGCGCGATGTTGCAGGCCGGGCAAGTGGCGAAACGGAAGAAGATCAGCACCGCCGGCCCGTCCGCCACCAGATCCTCCAGCGCGATGCTCCCGCCTTCGACATCGGCGAACCGCACGGCGGGCAAAGTGTCGCCGACCTGCCCGACCGCGCCGGCATCGAAACGCTCCACCAGCCGTCCGCGCTGCACCGCATTGGCGGCCAGCCTCGCCGGGGGCCAGGATCGCTCACGTTCCGCCTGCAGCTCCGCAAAACGCTGTTTCAAACTCGGGGCCAATATCGTCGCCATTTCATTCTCTCCGCGATGAATGGCTAGAATCTGCCGTCGATCGGCGGGCTTGGCCAATGAGACTTGGCGGCCGGGGCGCGAGAAATGCTCATAGGATCGCGGGCGAAACGGCATCGGCATTGAAACGACATGTGCCCCCGCACGGGCGCGAGCACATGGCGGGCAGGCATCGATCGAAGCCGCGCCTGGAGCATCGCGCCAAAAAGTGGGAACTGGTTTTTGGCGCGATGCTCTAGCTCGCCAGCGCGGGCCGTGCGCCTTCCCGTTCGGCGACCTTGCGGCGCATCACCGGGATCAGTTCCTGCCCGTAGAGGATGCTGTCGGCCAGCGGATCGAATCCGCGGATGAGGAAATGATCGACGCCGATGTCGTAATAATCGAGCATCGCGTCCGCGACCTGCTCGGGCGTGCCGACCAGCCCGGTGCTGTTGCCGGCCGCGCCGGTGAGCGCGGCGACGCCGGTCCACAGGCGCTTGTCCTGCCGCTTGCTGCTCGCGGTTTCGAGCAGGCGCAACGATCCGGCATTGGGCGGGCGATGACCCGAGATCGGCAGGCCGGCCGCGACGCGCAGAGCGCGCACCTGCTCCTCGATCTCGCCCGCCTTCTTCCAGGCGGCCTCCTCGGTATCGGCGATGACCGGCCGCAGCGACAGCGAGAAGCCGGGATCACGCCCGAAGCGCGCCGCCGCGCGCCGCACCTGGCGCAGCGTCTCGCCCACCTGCTCCAGCGTTTCCCCCCACAGCGCATAGACATCGGCATGGCGGCCGGCGACCTCGATCGCCTCGGGCGAGGAACCGCCGAAGAATACCGGGAGATTGTCCGGCTTCACGGCGCTGAAGCCCTGCCGGACATCGTAGAAACGCCCCTGATGATCGAAGGGATGCGCCGCCGTCCATTCCTGGCGAAGAATGGTCAGATATTCGTCGGTGCGCGCATAGCGCTCCGCCTTGGTCGTGCCCGTGTCGCCATCGCGCGCCATCTCCGCGTCGGCGCCGCCGGTGATGATGTGCACGGCCACGCGCCCGCCGGAAAGCTGGTCGAGCGTGGCGAGCTGCCGGGCGGCGAGTGTTGGCTGGGTGAAGCCGGGACGATGGGCGATGAGGAAGCCGAGCTTCGTGGTGATCGCGGCGGCATGCGCGGCGACGATCTGGCTCTCGGGCGTCGTCGAGCCGAACGGGATGAGCACGCGGTCGAAACCGCCCTCCTCCTGCGCGCGCGCCGCCGCCTCGACATAGGCCTTGTCGAGCGTGCGGCTGCGCACGCCGTTATGCGTCTCCGAACTGTCGTTGAAGCCGATATAGCCGATGAAGCTGACGCTCATTTGAAACTCCCGATCTAGAGCATCGCGCCAAAAAGTGGGAACCGGTTTTTGGCAAAAAGCGATGCGACCACAAATATAGGGAGCGGGCATCGTGATCCGGATTTCACGCTGCCCGCTCTAGATGACGTAGAAACCGTGCGTGCCGTCACGCGCGAGCTGCGCGACGAGGCCGAACTCCCAGTCCAGATAGGCCTGCATGGCGGCCGACTTGTTGTCGGTGCCTTCATAGGGCCGCTTGTAGCGCCCCTCCGGCCCGCGCGGCGGCGGCGCTCCGCCGGGGCCGGTCTCCAGAGCGGCGGCGGACCAGTCGACATCCAGCACGGACACATCCCAGCCGAGCTGCGCCAGCCAGGAGGCGGTCATGTCCGCGCGCGGGCCGGCATCGTCCGCCAGCACGATGCGCGCGCCGCGCACCGGCGCGTGATGGTCGATCTCCTGGACCAGCTGGCCGCCCGGCGCATTGCGGAAGCCCGGCAGATGGCCGGCCTCGAACGCGCCCGGCTGGCGCACGTCGAAGAGATAGAGCGTGCGCCGCGCATCCGCCCGCAGCCGGTCCAGCTCCGCCCGGCCGATGCGCTTCACCCCGGCGCGGTAGGCGACATCCCGCGCATCGGCGCGCGCCTCGTCGAGGTCGGCTGCGGCCACGTCCGGCGCGCTGCGTGCCTGACCGGTTTCGAGCGGCTGGCCGGCCAGCGTCCAGCCCATCGTGCCGTTCCGCAAGGCATAGACGCGGTTGGGCACACCCGCATTCACCAGCGACTGGGCTCCGATGATCGAGCGGGTGCGGCCGGCGCAGTTGACGATGATCGCGGTATCCGGATCGGGCGCCACGGCGCGCGCATGCAGCACCAGTTCGGCGCCCGGCACGCTCGTCGCGGTGGGGATGCTCATGGTGTGATATTCGTCGAACCGGCGCGCATCGAGGATCACGATGTCCGCCTTCTCGCGGATGAGCGCCTGCACTTCCTCGGCGGGCAGCGCGGGCGTGCGGCGGCGATGCTCGACCAGCTCGCCAAAGGCCTTGCTGTAGCTGTTCACATCCTCGAACAGCTCATAGCCCGCCGCGCGCCAGCCACCCAGCCCGCCGTCCAGCAGGGCGACCTGCGTGAAGCCGAGCGCCTCGAACTGGCCCGCGGCCGCCTCGGCCAGCCCTTCGCCATCGTCGTAGAGAATGACCGGCGTGTCCGCGCGCGGGATGCGCCAGCGCGCTTCGAGCGCAATCCGCCGCACCGGAATCTGCGCGGCGAACAGCGGATGGCCAAGCGCGAACTCGCTCTCCTCCCGCACGTCGATGATCGCGATCTCCTCGCCGGCGAGCAGCGCGGCGCGGACGGCGGAGGGCGCCAGGGTGCGCGTGCGATCCAGTGCCTCGACGCTCATGCCGGCCTCGAGCGATCCCACAGATTGGGCACTTCGCTATTCACATAGCCCGAGACGAAGGGCCGGGGCCGGCCATCGGGTCCATAGGTGGCGCGCTCGACGGCGCCGATATTGCCGCCATAGACATGGATGCTGACCGAGGGCGTATCCGCCAGCCCGTTGGACACGCGATGAATATCCCCGATGCGCGGGCTGACGGCATCCACCTGCCCCGCGCGCAGCTCGGCCGCGCCATCGGCGATGAGCGCGCCCTGCCCGTCCCGGCGGAAACGCTCCACTTTCTCGACCCCGCGCAGCACGCCGATGAGGCCCCAGACCCTGTGGTCATGGACCGGCGTCGACTGGCCCGGCCCCCAGACGAAGCTGACCACGCTGAACCGCTCGCGGCTGTCGCAATGCAGCAGATATTGCTGGTAGCGGTCGGGATGCGGCCGGGCATAGACATCCGGCAGCCAGTCGTCGCGCGCGACCAGCCGCGCCATGAGCGCGCTGCCCGTCTCGATGATCGCCTGCTCGTCGCGCATCGCCACCAGCAGATCGGCAAAGGCGGTCACGAAGCCGCGCAGGCGGCTCGTGTCGCAGGGCCGGTCGAGCAGTGCCGCGGCGCTCATTCGACCGCCCTCCCGACCGGAGCCAGGCGCACGACCCCGGCATCGTGACGCTCCCCGCCGAGATGGGCGAGCAGGTGCGGCCGCAACCGCGCGGAGAGGGTCGAGCGCGCGCCGCGCGGCGTGGAGATGCGCTCCTGCGCAACGATGCGCCCGGCATCGAGCACCAGCACGCGGTCGGCCAGCGCGATCGCCTCCTCCACATCATGCGTCACCAGCAGCACGGCCGGGCGGTGCGCGCGCCACAGCGCCAGAACGAGGTCGTGCATGCGATAGCGGGTCAGCGCATCGAGCGCGGCGAAGGGCTCGTCGAGCAGCAACAGCCTGGGCTCGCGCACCAGCGCGCGGGCAAGCGCCACGCGCTGGGCCTCCCCGCCCGAGAGGGTGAGCGGCCACGCGCCGACACGGTGCCCCAGCTCCACCTCCCGCAGGGCGATCTCGCTGCGCACGCGCACATTGGGGCCGGGCAGGCCGAGCGCGACATTCTTCCACACCGGCTTCCACGGCAGCAGCCGCGCATCCTGGAACACGACCGCGCGCGAACTGGGCACCCGCACATCCTGCCCGCCCGCATCGTCCAGCCCGGCGAGCGTGCGCAGCAGGGTCGTCTTGCCCGAGCCCGAGCGGCCGAGCAGCGCGATGAATTCGCCCGGCGCGATGTCGAGATCGAGGCCGTCGATAATGACATTCTCGCCGAAGCGCCGGTTGAAGCCGCGCAGCCGCACGACGGGCTCCCCCTGAAGATCCACGCCGGAATCATCCACCGGCGCGAGCAAGGGCTGTTCGAAACGGACGGTCATGACGATTGCTCCACGATGCTGGGGCGCCACACCAGGGTGCGGTGCTCCATGAGGCGGACCAGCCAGTCGGCGCCGAGGCCGAGCAGGGCATAGACCAGCAGGCAGACGACGATGATGTCGGTGCGCATGAAATCCCGGGCATTGTTGATGAGATAGCCAAGGCCCGCCGACGCATTGATCTGCTCGGCCACGACGAGCACCAGGATCGAGATCGACAGCGCATAGCGCAGCCCGACCAGCAGCGAGGGCAAGGCGGCGGGCAGCACGACATGCCAGATCAGCTCCAGGCGGCTGAGCCCGAAGCTGCGCGCGGCGTCGAGCAGGCGCACATCCACCCCGCGAATGCCGCTGTAGAGATTGAGATAGACCGGGAACACCGTGGCGAAGGCGATGAGCGCGATCTTGGGCGTCTCCCCGATGCCGAACCAGACGATGAACAGCGGCGTCAGCGCCAGCGCGGGGATCGTCCGCTTGATCTGCATCAGCGGATCGATCGCATTCTCGCCCGCGCGCGAGAGGCCGGCGATCAGCCCCAGCACGATGCCGAGGCCCACGCCGATCAGCAGGCCGGCCGCCGCGCGGGCGAAGGAGACGAGCAGATTGGAGGGCAGCTCGCCCGAGAGCGTCATCTCGACCAGCGTGCCGAGCACCGCGAAAGGCGAGGCCAGCGTCCGCTCCGGGATCAGCCCGGTCCGCGAACCCAGCTCCCACAGCAGCAGCAGCAGGACCGGCGAGGCCCAGCGATTGCCGAGGGAGAGCCGCGCGAATCGGCGGCCGGTGCCCGTGCTTCGCGGAATTAGCCTGTCCCGTCCGATCGTCAATGCAGTCATGGAGCTCTCTCTGGTGATGAAGCGCCAAGCCAACATTATTTCTCTACTCATTCAATTGAGTTATTCCGAATAGACATATCAGGATCGCTCATAGCTGGCTGGAAGCCGCGCAAATCGGGCATCTGACCTGCCGCGCGACAGGCCGACCCGTTGCAAGGGGGCGATAGAAATCCCTGCCACGAACATAACTCTACTATTTTGATTGATATATGAGTTTATGCGACCGATACTGCACAAGGCGTCATAGACGCGCGCCCGTACCCGACCGCGGATCGGCAGAGCGTTCACGGGAAAAGGGATTTGCGGTGCCGGTCAATCTGCCGACCAATCTATTGCGCAGCTTCGTGGCCATCGTCGACACGGGCTCGATGCTCAATGCCTCCGAGCATGTGTTCGTGACCCAGTCGGCGCTCAGCCTCCAGATCAAGCGGCTGGAGGAACTCGTCCAGCAGGCGCTGTTCCTGCGCGAGGGCCGGCGGCTCAACCTGACCACGGCCGGCGAAGTGCTGCTCGACTATGCGCGGCGCGTGCTCAACCTGCATGACGAGGCGGTCGCCGCCGTCACCGCCGGGCGCTTCAACGGCCCGGCGCGGATCGGCATGGTGCAGGATTTCGCGGACAATCTGCTCAGCGGCCTGCTCTCCCGCTTCGCCGAACTGCACCCGGACGCCCAGATCTACGCCCGCGTGGCGGGCACGGCCGAGTTGCAGACCCTGTTCGACCGCCATGAGCTGGACGTGCTGCTGGGCTTCGCCGCGCCCAACGACCCGCATCTCGTCACCGTCGCGGCGATGAGCTGGTATGGCGACAGCCTGCTGCCGAACCGCGACGTCATTCCCCTCGTCGTGCTGGAAGAGCCCTGCCGGTTCCGTGAGGCGGCGACCCGGGGGCTGGAGAGCGCCGGCATCCCCTATCGCATCGCCGTGGAGACCCCCAATCTGGCCACGCTCAAGGCCGCCGTCGGCGCCGGGCTCGGCCTCACCTGCCGCACGCGCCTGTTCCTGCCCGATGCCCCGCCGCTGGAGCATGAGCGCCTGCCGCCGCTGCCCAGGGTCGCCGCCATCCTGCGCGCGCATGACAAGCTGGACGGCGCGACCCAGCGCCTTGCCCAACTGGCGCGCGACACCGTACAGACACTCTAGATCCCGCACAGGACCATCGCAGACTTGCCGGAATTGCGCGCCAGATGCTGAGAGTCGATCAGGCCGCCATCATCGGCGGCGGCTTCAGCGGCACGCTGGCCGCGATCAACCTGCTGCGCCACGGCACGGCGCGCGTCATCCTGATCGAGCGCGACGCCCGGCGGCTGGCGCGGGGCCTGGCCTATGGCGCCGCGCAGGACGAGCATATCCTCAACGTCCGCGCCCGCAACATGAGCGCCTTTCCCGACCAGCCGGATCATTTCGCGCAATGGCTCGAACGATGCGGCAAGGGATCGCCCGATGCCTTCGCGACCCGCCGCGACTATGGCGCCTATCTCGCCGGCCTGCTGGAGGATGCGCGCCGCGCCACGGCCGGGCGGCTCGACATCCTGACGGATGCGGCGGTGGATGTGGACCCGGCCGGCGCGCAGGCGCTGGTGACGCTGGCCTCGGGATCGCGGATCGCCGTGGACGCCGCCATCCTGGCGCCCGGCAATCTGCCGCCGCACGATCTGCCGGCCTTCGCGGGGCAGGACGCGCCGGACTATGTGCGCGATCCATGGTCGTGCGACATCGCCGCCGGCCTGGACGCTGCCGACACGGTGCTGCTGATCGGCACCGGCCTGACCGCGATGGACTGCGCGCTCACGCTCGACACGGCCGGGTTTCGCGGCCGCATCCTCGCCATCTCGCGGCGCGGCCTCGCCCCGCACAGCCATGCGCTTGCCGCGCCGTTCACGCCTTTACGCGAACGTCCGCGGGAGACCGGCGCGGCGCTGATCCGGGCGGTGCGCGCCCGCGCGGGCGCGGTCGGCTGGCGCAACGCGGTCGACGAACTGCGCCCCTTCACGCAGGACCTGTGGCGCGCGGCCGATGTGACCGGACGGGCGGCCTTCCTGCGTCACCTGCGCCCCTTCTGGGACGTCCACCGGCACCGGCTGGCACCCGCCGTCGCGGCGCGGCTGGACGAGATGCGATCGCGCGGCGCGCTGACGGTCAGCGCCGGCAAGATCATGACCGCCACCGCTTGCGCGGACGGGCTGGAGGTCGGCTGGCGCCCGCGCGGCGAGCAAGGCACGCGGCGGCTGTCGGCGCGGCGCGTCATCAACTGCACCGGCCCGCTGGGCGATCTCGCACGCGCCGGCGATGCCCTGCTGCGGCGGCTGGCCACGCGCGGCGTCATCCGCCCGGATCCCCTTGCCATCGGCATCGACGTGGACTGGCTGAGCCGCGCCGTCGCCCGCGATGGCCGGTCCAACGAGCGGCTGTTCGTGCTCGGGCCGATGACGCGCGGCGCCCATTGGGAGATCGTCGCCGTGCCGGACATCCGCAAGCAGGTCTGGAGCACCGCCCGCTATCTCACCCACTCACACTGGGTCGAAGCGGACGGCCTGTGAAGCAATCGAAGAGCGGACGATCATCGGCAGTATTGCGTCATCACCTATGACGCATCCGAATATGGGCATGACGAAAACCAATAGTCGTCCGGCATTTCAAAAAACAATATATCGGGAACAAACTCTGATGAGACAGGGCTTCATCGCGGCCTAATCTGATGACGGCGCCGGAACAGCGGCCGCCTGCAACAGAAAGGCTTCCCATCATGTCCATCGCAACAGCTCCGTCGCCCCGGCGCGACGCCGACAGCCTCCTCGATATCCGCCCGCTCCAGCCGACCATCGGCGCGGAGATATATGGCGTCGACATCAGCAAGCCGCTCGCCCCGGACGTGCGCGACGCGATCCGCGCGGCCGTCGTCAGGCACAAGGTCGTGTTCTTCCGCGATCAGCTGCTGGACAATGACAGCCACGCCGCCTTCGCGTCCGCCTTCGGTCCGCTCTACACCCATCCCAGCACGCGCCACGATGACAAGATCACGTCGCTCCACCAGATTTCGGCGGCGGATGCGGCGCGCTACGAGAAGAAGCGCCTCGATGTGAAGCCGGGCGACGGCTATCATACCGATACGAGCTGGCGCCTGGTGCCGACCTGGGGCGCCGTGCTGCGCGCCGTCGACCTGCCGCCGGTGGGCGGGGACACCATCTGGGTGGACGCGCACCAAGCCTATGAGGGCCTGTCGGACGAGCTGAAGGACAGGCTGGAGAACCTGTACGTCACGCATGATTTCCGCAGTGCGCTCACCGCCAACGGCCATGAATATCCGGTCGTCTCCCACCCGGTCGTGCGCACGCATCGCGAGACCGGCGAGAAGATCCTCTGGGTCAACTTCACCCAGAAACCGCAGATCCTCCGGGTCGAGCTCAGCGAGAGCCGCGCGCTGCTCGACGAGATCCTGCGCGCCTACAAGCGCCCGGAAATCCAGGTGCGCTTCAGCTGGCGTCCCGGCTCCGTGGCCTTCTGGGACAATCGCGGAGCGGTGCATTATGCCGTCAAGAATTATGGCGACTATCCGCGCCTGCTGCACCGCGTGCTGATCGCCGACGAACCGCTTTACGCCGACCTCTGAGCCAGGGTCGGATCGACAGGGCCGGGTCCGTGCGTGCGCGGGCCCGGCCCTGCCTTGTCCGGCATCAGCCCCTGCCGATATCCGCGAAAGCATCGGCGATCGGCCGGGGCGATCCGATGTCGCCAGCCTTGCGGAACGTCTCCAGCACGATCTCCTGATCGGCGATCAGCGCCGCGCCGACCGGCACGGGCAGGCGGAGATTCTTCTGCGCGGTGATGCGCGCGATCTCGATCGGCAGGCCGGTCTCCCGGGCCAGCACGGTCGCGAAATCGTCGCGATGGTCGGCGAGCCACGCCAGCGCCCGCGCCTCGCGCGCCGCGAAATCGACCAGCAGCGCCCGCTTGCGCGCGATCGCGCCTTCATGGGCGATCTCGAAGCCATAGCCCTTCACCAGATTCCGGCCATCGACCAGTATGCGCGCCTGTTCGAGCTGCGCGGCCGCGAGATAAGGCACCCAGATCGACCAGGCATCCACCGCGCCGGAATCGAACGCGGCCTTGGCGTCACCCGGCGCGAGCCAGGAGAAGCGCACGCTGTCCAGCGGCATCCCGGCCCGATCGAGCGCGCGCAGGACGAGATAGTGGCCCACCGATCCGCGCGTGGTGGCGATCGATCGTCCCTTGAGATCGGCGAAGGTCCGCAAGGGCGAACGCGCCGGCACGATGACCGCCAGCGCGTCGCTCGGCCGGGGGGAGGCCAGTTGCGCCCCGATCGCCTTGATCGGGCTGCCGCTCTGATAGGCGAACTGGAAGGGCGCGTCGCCCGCCAGCCCCACATCCACCGCGCCGCTGCCCAGCGCCTCCAGCAGATGCTGCGCCGCCGGGAATTCCGCCCATTCGACCCGATAGGGCGCGTCCGCCAGCACGCCGGAGGCAAGCATCAGCGACTTGGTGCCGCCTTTCTGGCTCGCCACCTTCAGCACCGCCGCATCGCCGGTCGCGCGGCAGGCCGCGAGCGCCAGCGATGCGGCGAGCACGCCTAGCGTGCGCCGCCGCGTCATCCCTTCATATGTCACCAGCGTCCGCCTCGCCATGTCCGTTCACCTCATGCTTGTATGGATCGCCGGCCATCAGAACGTCACGCCGACGCCGGCGCCATGGAGGCCGCCGGAAAGGATCACGCCAAACGCATCGAGAGGCGCATCGAACAGTCTATTCGTGCCCGTCATGCAAGCGGCGCTGCAAATATATGGTGCTTTAATATATGCACATGATCCCGCGATATTGCCATCCGCCCTATTAACGACGGTAAAGATCACGACATCATCTGGAACAAGAAATAATATCTATGGATATTTTTATAATATCCACTGATTATATTTGATATTCCAATATATCCATTATGGATTCTCATATTTTGAGCGGCGTGGCCTCGCCACACCGCCCGCTTGCCTGTCAGGCCAGGGCGACCACCACGATGATGCCTGCGAGACCGAGCGGGAGGTCGTCCTGCGCCAGCTGACCGCCATGTTCGCGCAAGGCCTGCAGGCCAGCTGATCCCTCCGCCCCGGGCCGGGGCACATCAGCTTCGCGCGCGCAGGTCCAGCATGGCCTGTGCGAAGGCCTCCGGCCGCTCGGCGGCGGGATCGTGGCCGGTGCCTTCCAGGGGCCGGACCTCCAGCAGCCTGTCGAACCGCGCGGCGGCGGCGGGGCCGCCCGGCAGGCCGGCCGGGCCGGTCAGCACCATGGCCGGCACCGGCAGCGGCGGCGGCGGAAGCAGCGCGGCATCGAGCGCGGCATAGCGCGGATCGCCCGGCGCGGCGCCGATGCGATGCGCATAGCTGTGCCAGGCGACGGCGGCGAAATCGACATTGTCGAACGAGGCCGCCGTGCGCTCGAACAGCGCGTCGTCGACGAGGCCCGGCGACCATTGCCAGCGCAGGTGCAGGCAGATGTCGCGCGGCTGCTCGGCCAGCGCGCGCCGGCCCCGCTGCGATGCGATGAAATATTGGTGCCAGACCCGGTGCTCCAGCGCCGCCGGCGCGGGGCGGAAGGGATCGGCCAGATCCTGCACCAGATAGCCGCCGACCAGCAGCAGCCCGCGCACCCGCCCGGGCCAGAGCGCGCCCATGATGCAGGCCGCGCGCCCGCCCCAGTCGAACCCGCCCACCAGCGCCTGCCCGATGCCGAGCGCATCGAGCAGCGCGCGCGCATCGTCCGCGATGGCCGTCTGCTGGCCCGAGCGCATGGTCGCATCGCTCAGGAAGCGCGTCGGCCCGAAGCCGCGCAGATAAGGCACCAGCACCCGCAGACCCGCTTGCGCGAGGATGGCCGCGGCGGCATCGAAGGAACGCGGATCGAAGGGGAAGCCATGCAGCAGCAGCACCGGCTCCCCGGCCGGATCGCCCCAGCAGTCGACCGCGATCTCCAGCAGATCGGTCCGCACCGCGAGGCGCTGCGGCGTCATGGGTCGACGAGAATCATGCGCAGGTCGTTGACATTGGTGAGCGTGGGGCCCGGCACGAACAGCGCGCCGATCTCGCCCAGCGCGCCGCCCGCGTCATTGTCCGCCAGCGCCTGCTGGATGTCGATGTCGGCCCCCTCCAGCTGGAAGCGCGTATCGCCGTCCACATAGGCGCCGGCCACGTCGCGATTGCCGTCCACGCCATCGGTATCGGCCGCGAGCGCCGCGATCCCCGCGACGCCAGCGATGCGCTCGGCAAGGGCCAGCGCATATTCCTGATTGGGCCCGCCCTGTCCGCTGCCGGTCATGGTGACGGTCAGTTCGCCGCCGGAGATCAGCGCACAGCGCTCGCCCGCCGCGCGTGCGCGCAGGGCTTCGTCCGCATGCTGCCGCGCCACCGCGCGCGCCTCGCCGGTCGCTTCCCGGTCGATGATCCGGGCCTCGTAGCCGGCTGCGCGCAGATGATCGGCGGCGGCGGCCAGCGCATCGTCCGGCCGCACGACCACGGTGAAGCGGCTGCGCGCCAGCCGGACGTCGTCGGGCTTCACCGATTCGCACCAGCCGGCCGGCTCGGCGATGCCATAGCGCGCCAGCACGGCGCGCGCGTCGTCGATCGTGGTCACATCGCCCACGGTGGGGCCCGATCCGATGTCCTCCGGCACGTCGCCGACCACGTCGGATATCGCGAGCGTGACGGTCTGCGCGGGCCATGCTGCCGCGGCGAGCTTGCCGCCCTTGATGCGCGAGAGATGCCGCCGCACCAGATTGATCTCGCCGATCGCCGCGCCGCTGCGCACCAGCGCGCGCGTCACGGCCTGCTTGGCCGGCAGGTCGAGCGGCAGGCACGGCGCCGCGAGCAGCGCCGATGCGCCGCCCGAGAGCAGCACCAGCAGCAGATCGTCCTCGCCCGCGCTCTCCGCCAGGGCGAGGCAGCGCTCGGCCGCCCGCGCGCCCGCCTCGTCCGGCACGGGATGGCTGGCCTCGATCAGTTCGATCGACGTGAGCGCGCCGCCATAGCCGGTGCGCGCCACGGCCAGGCCGGTCGCATCCGGCCAATGCGCCTCGATCGCCTGCGCCATCGGCACCGCGCCCTTGCCGGCGGCGATGACGAGCACGCGCCCGGCGGGATGCGCGGGCAATTGGGCGACGAAGGTCTCAGGCCGCTTGCAGGCGGCGACAGCGGCCGCATAGGCGCTTTCGAGCAGGTCTCGGGAGTGCATGGATATCCTCAGCGTCCGGCCAGATAGGCCGCGATATTCTCGCCCGTGCGCCGGGCGAGCAGCGTCACCGCCTGCGCGCTCAGCCAGGCCGAATGCGGCGTCACGATCACGTCGGGACGGCGCGCAAGGCGCAGGATGGGGCTGCCCGGCGGCGGCGGCTCGACCGGCGCGACGTCGATGCCCGCGCCGCCGATCGTCCCGGCCTCCAGCGCGCTCTCCAGCGCATCCAGGTCGATCAGCGCGCCCCGCGCGGTGTTGATGACGACCGCGCCCGGCTTCATGCTCGCCAGCGTGCGCGCATCCAGCATGTGCCGCGTCTCATCGGTGAGCGGGCAATGCAGGCTGATGATGTCGCTGGTCGCCAGCACCTCCTCGAACGCCATCTTGCCCGCGCCGGGCGCCTGCCCGCGCCGGCCGGCGAAGACGACCTCCAGCCCCAGCGCGCGGGCGCGGTCCGCCACCGCCTGCGCGATCGCACCGCTGCCGATGAGGCCGAGCCGCATGCCGGTCAGGTCCCGCACCGGCGCCGCGAACACACAGAAGGCCCGGCCGTTCTCCCAGCGCCCGTCGATCACCGATTCGCGGAACGGCACCAGCCCGCGCACCAGCGCGAACATCAGCATCACCACATGCTCGGCGACCGATGTGCCGGCATAGCCCACGACATTGCGCACTTCGATGCCGCGTTCCCGCGCGGCGGCGCTGTCGACGACATCGGTGCCGGTCGCCGTGACAGCGATGAGCCGCAGATGCGGCAGCGCGGCGAGCGTATCGGCATCCATCCGCACCTTGTTGATGATCGCGACCTCGGCGCCCTGCAGCCGCTCGACCACCTCGCCCGGCTCGGTGAAGTCATGCTCGATCCACTGGTGCGCGCTATCGGGACGCGGGATCTCCACGCCGCCCATGGTCATCCTGTCGAGATGGACGATGCGCGTCCCGTGCGTCCCGACCGCTTCTGCTTCCGCCATGCGCCTGCTCTCTCCCGAAATTCATTAGCCCTGCAATCGTTTCCGATACCGGCGCCCTGCCCTCCCGTCCAGTGCCGCCGCGCCCGGTGGGCCTCAGGGCTGTATGCCTTCGCTGAGCAGGCGCATCAGCTTGTCCGTCACCTCGTTCACCTGATCGAGTTCCCCGTCGCTCAGCGTCTGGAGCACTTTCGCGCGGAAGGCGTGCATGACCGCGCTGATCTCCTCCAGCGCCTTCTCGCCGGCCGGCGTCAGCGTGATGAGCTTGGTGCGCCGGTCCCTGGGGTCCGGCTGCCGGATGACGAGCCCCTCGGCTTCCAGCGTGTCCAGCATGCGGGTGAGCGTGGGCCCTTCGATGCCGATGCGCTTGGCGATGGCGATCTGCGCGCTCGGCTCGGCCGAACGGGCGATGGTGGAGAGCGCCTCCATCCGCGCCGTGCCATAGCCCAGCGGCCGCAACTGCTCGTCGAGCAGCGCGCGATAGCGGCGCGCGACGAGGATGATCCGGTAGGTGAACCCATATTCGCGATCGAGCCGCGTGGAGCCGTGGATGCTTGGTATCATGTCAGCCTTTCCGGCCGAACCGCCGCCAGATCCTTGCATGTTTCAGTCAACCCGCCCGCTCTTGAAGTGCCCGATCCTTGAGAGACGTCTCGCACATCGCCGGAGCCGTCATCGTCATGTTGGGCCGCTCCGTCAACAGACTCCGCCGGCCGCGCCGGCCATTCGCGGTTGACGACGGCCGCGCGGCGACGCAGATGAACGCGCGCCGATCGCGGGATCGGGCGCTGACCGTCCGAACTTCCTGTCGTGGAGTCGCCTGATATGAGTGCACGCCCCCTCTCCTCCGTCATCGCGAGCATCGGCCTGGTGGCCATGCTGGCCGCCTGCGGCAGCGCCCCGGAACCGGCCGACAATGCCGACGCGGCGCCGATCGAGACCAATGTGGCGGTCAGCAACCGGGCCGGCGATCCCGTCACCAATATCAGCAATGCCGCCGCGCCCGAGGCAGCCGTGCCCGCAGCGGCGAATGCGGCAGCGCCCGCGCCGGCCGCGACGCCATCGCCCGCCCCTTCGCCCTCGCCCGTCGCCGCGGCGGCAGGGCCGGCCGGCGACGCCGCCAATGGCGCCAAGCTCTTCGCCCAGTGCCGGATCTGCCATTCGGTCGAGCCGGATCGCAACGGCCTTGGCCCCTCGCTCCACGGCGTGGTCGGCCGCGCCGCCGGCGCGGTCGCGGGCTTCAACTATTCGGCGCCCATGAAGGCCAGCGGCCTCGTCTGGGACGACGCGACCCTCTCGGACTATCTGCGCTCCCCGATGCGCAAGGTGCCCGGCACGAGGATGGCCTATGCCGGCATGGCGAACGACCAGAACCGCGCCGACCTGATCGCCTATCTCGAAACGCTGAAATAAGCGGGGCAGGGCGGCCAGGCCGCCCACCATCGCCCGCCCACCATCGCCCGCCTTGCGCCGCGCCGCTCAGACGAGCGGGAAGCGCGCGGGGGAGAAGCGCCCGGCGTCGATCGTCGCGACCGGCGCGGGCAGGCCCTTGCCCAGCGCGAGCGCCGCGCCGACCAGCGCGGCGGCCGGCGCGGTCTGCATGCCGAAGCCACCCTGCCCGGCGAACCAGAAGAAGCCCGCCACGCGCGGATCGAAGCCATAGACGGGCAGCCGGTCCGGCGCGAAGCTGCGCAATCCCGCCCAGCGATGCTCGACCGCCTCGATCCGCCAGTCCGTCACGGCCATGAACCGGTCGATGGCGAGCGCCACGTCCCATTCCTCCGGCGCGACGTCGCGGGCGATATCCGGCGTCTCGTCATGCGGCGAGAGCCAGAGCCGGCCGGGGCCGTCGGACTTGAAATAGAAGTCGCCGGCGAGGTCCGCGACCAGCGGCACATGGGCCGGCGCGTCGGGGCAGCGCAACTGCACCACCGTGCGCCGATAGGGCGTGATGCCCAGGCCGCCGAGCCCGCAGCGCGCCGCCACGTCATCGGCCCAGGCGCCGGCCGCATTGACCAGCATGGCGCAGCGAATCGGCCCCGCGCGCGTCTCGACCAGCCAGCCCCCGCCATCCCGCCGGGCGCGCTCCAGCCGCGTGTCGAGCCGCACCTCCAGCCCCGCGCGCCGCGCCGCGCGCCGATAGGCGGCCAGCAGCCCGGCCACGTCTATGTCCCGGCAGGACGGCTCGGCGAGGCCCAGCACCCACGCCTCGCGCAAGCCGGGCAGGACCGTGAGCAGGTCCGCGCGCGAGACCGGCGCCAGCGCCACGCCGCTGGCCGCGAAATCGGCCTGCATCGCCGCGGCCAGCGCGTCGTCGCGCGCCCGCCCGATATGGATCGCGCCGCGCGGGCCGAGGAAGGAGGTCTCGGAAAAGTCCGGGTCCGGCCGTTCGAGCAGCGGTCCGCTCGCGCTGGTGAGCGGCTGCACGCCCGGCCCGCCATAGCTTTCCTCCCAGAACGCCACGGACCGGCCCGAGGCATGATAGGCCGGCTGATCCTCCTGCTCGATCAGCAGCACGCGCGCTTCCGGCGCGAGGCCGGCGGCGATGCTGAACCCCGCGATACCGCCGCCGACGACGAGAATATCCGTGTCCGTCACGACACACCGGCCCTGAAAGCAGCGCCAGAGGCGCGAACGACGGGAAAACGGGGGAGAAGCATGGGCGCTCGTTACGATTTGGTAAGGCGCGCCGTCTAGCCGATTCTCCCATGGCGGGTCTGTGGCTTCCTACCCTGTTGAGTGCGATGCTGGCGCTGCTCCTGCTCTGGGGCGCGGCCACCGACCTGCGCAGCCGCATCATCTCGAACCGGCTCAACCTCGTCATCGCCCTGCTCGCGCCGCTCTGGTGGTGGGCGCACGGCCTCGCCCTCTATCCCGATATCGCGCTCCAGCTCGGCCAGGCGGCCGTGCTGTTCGCCTTGTTCACCCTGCTCTTCGCGCTCGGCATGATGGGCGGCGGGGACGTCAAGATGCTCGGCGCGCTGGCGCTGTGGCTGCCGCTCCCGGCGATCGTGACATTGCTGGTGGTGATGTCGCTCGCCGGCGGCGTCGTGACGATCGCCACGCTCGCGCACCACAAGATCATGAAGCGCATCGGCCAGCCCGAGATCCCCTATGGCGTGGCCATCGCGCTCGCCGGGCTCTGGGTGCTTGGCGAACGCTATCTTAACCCTTTGACATCATAACGCGGCGGATCGGGGCTCCTCGTCCCGTCGATTGGAGGCGTGTCTCGTCATGGAACCCAAGAAGATCGCCCTACTGGCTGGCGCATTGATCATAGCCGTCACCGCGGCCTTCCTCGCACGGTCCATGTTCACCGCCGGCGGCGCGCCCACGGCGCAGGCCGCGGCCGTCCCCAATCCGCAGGACATGCCGCATGTGCTGGTCGCGACCAAGTCGCTGCCCATCGGCACGATCATCGGCGCGGACGCCTTCCGCTTCCAGCCCTGGCCCAAGGAACTGGTCGAGGAGGCCTATTTCCTCCAGGGCAAGAGCAATGCCGAATCGCTTGTCGGCTCGGTGGTGCGCACGGCTATCGCCGCCGGCCAGCCGATGACCCAGGGCTCGCTCATCCGCGCGGGTGATCGCGGCTTCCTGGCCGCCGCGCTGGCGCCGGGCATGCGCGCCGTCACCGTGCCGGTCTCGGCGCAGACCAGCGTCGCGGGCTTCATCTTTCCGGGCGACCGCGTCGACGTCATGCTGACGCAGAGCGTCGCGGGCGGTGGCGACGGCGCCCCGCTCAAGGTCTCCGAGACGATCCTGCGCAACCTGCGCGTGCTCGCCACCGACCAGCGCACCAATGCGATCGGCGCGGACGGTCAGCCCGAGGTGCGCACCTATTCCAACGTCACGCTCGAACTCTCGCCGGTCATGGCCGAGAAGATCAGCGTCGCCCAGACCGTCGGCGCCATCTCGCTCTCGCTGCGCTCGCTGGCCGACAACAGCCAGGAGCTGGAGGCCGCGCTGGCGTCCGGCGATGTCGAGGCGCCCAACAGCGCCGATCCGCGCGCGGAAAGCTCGATGCTCGCCGCCATCGCCAACCGCCCGTCCGACCGCCGCTCCAGCTATTCCACCGGCGCGGACGTGTCGCGCTACCAGCGCAGCAGCGTGCCGGGCCGTCCGGTCGATCCCAATGCACAGGCCGCCGGCGTCGTCGCGGGCAGCGGCGCGGCGGGCCAGCAGTCCCAGGGGCCGGTCGTGCGGATCGCGCGCGGCACCGACGTCACCACCGTTCCGGTCGGGAGCCGCTAAGAATGAGCCACGCATTCAAGCCGATGCGCGCACGCATCGCGACCGGCACGCTGGTCGCCGCCCTGGCGATCGCCGCCAGCGCGACGCTGGCGCCCCTGCCGATCCTCGCCGCCGGCGCCGCCCAGCAGGAGAATGGCGCGCTGCTGCTCGCCGTGGGCGAGAGCCGGGTGGTCAATCTCTCGAGCGACCTGACCGACGTGGTCGTCGCCAATCCCGCCGTGGTGGACGTGCATGTCCGCTCGCAGCGGCAAATCTACCTCATCGCCAAGGCGCCGGGCGAGACCAATGTGTTCGTCACCGCGCGCAGCGGCCAGATGCTCTATGCCAACGCCATCCGCGTGGGCAACAACATCACCAGCATCGACCAGATGCTCAAGCTCGCCATGCCGGACGCGCAAGTGACGGTCAGCACGATGAACGGCATGGTGCTGCTCACCGGCACGGTCGCCGCGCCCGAGGATAGCGCCGAGGTCGAGCGCCTCGTCCAGGCCTTCTCGGGCGACCAGACCACAGTGGTCAGCCGCCTGCGCACCGCGACGCCGCTGCAGGTGAACCTGCAGGTGCGCATCGCCGAGGTGAACAAGAATTTCTCCAAGAGCTTCGGCTTCAATCTCGTCACTGCGGACTCCACTGGCGGCTTCAAGTTCGGCATCGGCCAGGGGCGAACCATCATCAGCGAGCAGTGGGTGCCCGGCGGACCGATGCTCGGGGTCGGCAATGGCATCGTGCCCTCTGGTTCGGCGTCCGCTATCGAAGCCATCACGTCCGGCACGACGCTGGGGGGCACCGGCCGGCTTCTCGGGCTCAACATTCTCGGTGCGCTCGACCTTGCCGAGACGCAGGGCCTCGCAGCCACGCTCGCCAACCCGAACCTGACCGCCCTCTCCGGCGAGACCGCCAGCTTCCTGGCCGGCGGCGAGATCCCGATCCCGATCTCGACCACGCTCGGCCAGGTCTCGGTCGAGTACAAGCAATATGGCGTCAGCCTCGCCTTCACGCCGACCGTGCTGGCCGATGGCCGCATCTCCATGCGGGTGCGCCCCGAAGTCTCGCAGCTCGACAACGGCTCTGCGGTGCGCCTCAACGGCTACACCATCCCCGGCATCTCGACCCGGCGGGCGGAAACCACCGTAGAGCTGGGATCGGGCCAGAGCTTCATGATCGGCGGCCTGCTCTCGACCACGAGCGGCAACACCATCGACAAGGCCCCGTTCCTCGGCGACCTGCCGATCATCGGCAATCTGTTCAAGTCGCAGGGCTATCGCCGGCAGGAGACCGAGCTGGTCATCGTCGTGACGCCCTACCTGGTGCGGCCGGTCGATGCCAGCCAGATCGCCCTGCCGACCGACGGCTTCCGCAACGCCAATGATGCCGAGCGCCTGCTGGGCGGGCAGATGCATGCCGGACAGTCCGGCCGCGGACGCCCGGTGCCCGAAAATGCGCCGCCCGCCACCGTGACGCCGGACCAGCTCACGCGCGATCGCGGCAATCGCCCGGACCGTGACGGCGCCGCCGCCGCGCCCGGTTTCAGCTTCTGATGAGGGACAGGGACGAGATGCAGACCACCCGCCTTTTCCGCCGCTCCGGCGCCGCCGCGCTGGCCCTGGGCCTCTGCCTTGCCGGCAGCGCGCCCGCCATGGCGCGCGAGGCCCCGCGCGGGCTGGAGCCGGTGCATCAGCCGGTCGTGCAGCGCACGGATTTCGTCTTCGACGTCGCGCCGGACGGTAGCGGCGGGCTTGGCGGCGCGGAGCGCACGCGGCTCGTCGCCTGGTTCGACGCGCTCGGCCTGCGCTATGGCGACCGCGTCGCCTTCGCCGATGCGCCGGGCGGCGCCGCGCCGGGCCTGCGCGACGGGGTCGAGGCCGTTGTCGGCCGCTATGGCCTGCTCATCGCCGATATCGCGCCGGCCACGGCAGGGGAAAGCCCCGCCGGATCGGTGCGGGTGATCGTCAGCCGCTCGATCGCGCGCGTGCCGGGCTGCCCGAGCTGGGGGGACCGGGCGGAGGCCGACTTCGCCGGCGGCCTCTCCGACAATTATGGCTGCGCCACCAATATGAACCTGGCCGCGATGGTCGCCGACCCGCAGGATCTGGTCGATGGCCGCGAAGGCACGCTCGACCCGACCAACGGCGTGAGCGCCCGCGCGATCAAGACCTATCGCGAGAAGGCCCCCACCGGCGCCGGCGGACTGCAAACCATGTCGGCGGGAGGCAATTGAGATGAACGCACCCTGGAAAGCCTCCGGCGCGCATCTGCGCGACCCTTTCCATGCCTATGTCTGCGACGATCACAGCCACGACCTGCTGCGCGCGGTCGCGCAGGAAATGGGCTGGGCGCTCGAGAAGGTGCACAAGGGCGGGCTGCGCAATGCCGTGCAGTCGCTCTCCATGTCGGCGAGCCCGAACGTGCTGTTCGTCGACCTGTCCGAATCCGGCGATCCGCTGAACGACATCAACAGCCTCGCCGAGGTCTGCGAGCCCGGCACGGTGGTGATCGCCAGCGGCCAGGTCAACGATGTGCGCCTCTATCGCGATCTGGTGGCGAGCGGCATCCAGGATTATCTCCTCAAGCCCTTCTCGGCCGATGCCGTGCGCGATGCGCTGGCCAATGCGCAGGCCGTGTTCCTCGCGCCCAAGGCCGATACAGGCGATGCGCGCCCGCACGCGCTGGTCAATGTGATCGGCACGCGCGGCGGCGTCGGCGGCTCGATGATCGCGACCTCCCTCGCCTATCTCTCCAGTGCGCGGGACAAGCGCCCGACGGCCCTGCTGGACCTGGACGTGCATTTTGGCACCGGCGCCTTGTCGATGGACCTGGAGCCGGGCCGCGGTCTCACCGACGCGGTCGAGAATCCGAGCCGGATCGACGGCCTGTTCATCGAGCGCGCCATGGTCCGCGCGAGCGAGACGCTCGCCCTGCTCTCGGCCGAGGCGCCGATCAGCCAGCCGCTCATCACCGACGGATCGGCCTATCACCAGCTCGAGGACGAGCTGCGCGGGGCCTTTGAATGGACCTTCGTCGACCTGCCGCGCGCGATGCTCGTGCAGCATCCGCACCTGGTCCATGAATCCAACACCGTGGTCGTCGTGACCGAGTTCACCCTCGCCGCCGCGCGCGACACGATCCGCATCCTCTCCTGGCTCAAGAGCAATGCGCCGCAGAGCCAGATCATGGTGGTGGCGAACAAGGTCCAGCCGGGCCTCGCGGAGATCGCGCGCAAGGATTTCGAGCATTCGATCGAGCGCAAGATCGACATCATCCTGCCCTATGACGCCAAGGTGGCGAGCCAGGCGGCCAAGCTGGGCAAGACGATCGCGGAGAGCGGCAAGGCCAGCAAGCTGGGCCAGGCGCTCGGCCAGCTCCACCTGATGCTGTCCGCCCATGTCCTGCTGGAGGAGGGCGCCGGCGAGGCGAAGGCCGGCAAGGGCAATGGCTCGCTCATCGGCAAGCTGTTCGACGTCAAGCTGGCGCTGCCGCGCAAGGGCAAGGGCAAGGCCGGCGCGCCGGCGGACGACGAACTGATCGGCGATTGAGCGTGCGGCCGGGCGGCGCAGCGCGCGCGCCGGCGGCGTGGGGCACGAGGAACGGGTGGATAGGACGATGATCGACGCCAAGCTGCTGCTGCTGTTGTTGCTGGTCACGGCGCTCGTCATGCTGCTGTTCTTCGCCTTTGCCGGCCCGTCGCCCGATCGCGCGCGGACCCGGCGCCTCGCCGCCATACGCGGCCGCCATGGCGAGAGCGCGATCAACCAGATCGAGGCGCGGATGCGCAAGGCCATCGCCTCGCGCGTGCCGGAGCGCACCAACCTGCTCGTCGCGCTCATCCCCAATCCCGAGACTCTAGGCAAGCGCCTCGTCATGACCGGCCGCAAATGGACGCTGGCGCAGTATATGACCGTCTGCGCCCTGCTCGGCACGGTCATCATGGGCCTGATGCTGCTGCGCGGCTTCTCCTTCCTGCCCACGCTTTTCGTCAGCCTCGCGGCGGGCCTGGGCATTCCGCACTATGTGGTCGGCCGCCTCATCATGCGGCGGGTCAACCGCTTCACCTCCAATTTCCCGGACGCGCTCGACCTGCTCGTGCGCGGCCTGCGCTCGGGCCTGCCGGTCAGCGAGACGATGAATGTGGTGAGCGCCGAAATCCCCGGCCCGGTGGGCGAGGAATTCAAGCTGATCACCGAGCGCGTCAAGATCGGCAAGAGCATGGACCAGAGCCTGCAGGAAACCGCGCAGCGGCTGGGCACGCCGGAGTTCAAATTCTTCTGCATCACCCTCGCCATCCAGCGCGAGACCGGCGGCAACCTGGCCGAGACGCTGTCCAACCTGGGCTCGGTGCTCCGCCAGCGCGCGCAGATGAAGCTCAAGATCCGGGCCATGTCCTCCGAATCCAAGGCGTCGGCCTATATCATCGGCGCCCTGCCCTTCCTGGTCTTCGGGCTCATCAGCTGGATCAACTTCGAATATATGTCGCCTTTCTACACCGGCGATCCGGCCGGCCTGTTCGGCCTGAGCCTGATGCAGATGATCGGCATTGGCGGCATGTGCTGGATGGGCACGGGCGTGTTCATCATGGCCAAGATGATAAACTTCGAGATCTAGGGCGGCTGAAGCAATGACTCCCACCGGCGCCACGCTGTTCGGCCTCACCGCCACGGACATTGCCACGCTGCTCGCCGCGCTGGCGACGCTGGGCGTGCTCGTCGCCATCTACGCCGCCTCCACCGTGCGCAATCCCATGGCGCGGCGCGTGAAGGCGCTCAACGAGCGGCGCGAGCAGCTCAAGGCCGGCATCGCCGCATCGACCGGCAAGCGCCGCGCCAAGATCGTCCACCAGAACGACACGACCGACCGGATGCGGACGTTCCTGTCGTCGATGAAGGTGCTGCAGGAGGATCAGCTCAAGCTCGCCCAGGTCCGCCTCGCCCAGGCCGGCATCCGCTCCAAGGACTGGGCGATCGCGATCATCTTCGGCCGCATGGTCCTGCCGATCGCGATCGGCGGCACCGCGGCGCTGCTCATCTACGGCGTCAACTTCTGGCCGGACTGGGGCGAGTTCAAGCGGTTCGGCGCCTTCGCCGCCGCCCTGCTGCTGAGCTACAAGGCGCCCGACATCTATGTCGACAATCTCATCACCAAGCGCTCCGCCGCGATCCGCAAGGGCATACCCGATGCGCTCGACCTGCTGGTGATCTGCGCCGAGGCCGGCCTCACCGTGGACGCCGCCTTCGCCCGCGTGGCGCGCGAGCTGGGCACGGCCTATCCCGAGCTGGGCGAGGAGTTCCAGCTCACCGCCATCGAGCTCTCCTTCCTCAACGAGCGGCGCATGGCGTTCGAGAATCTCGCCACGCGCGTGAAACTGGATGCGCTCAAGGGCGTCGTCACCACGATGATCCAGACCGAGAAATATGGCACGCCGCTCGCCTCCGCGCTGCGCGTCCTCTCGGCCGAGTTCCGCCACGAGCGGATGATGAAGGCCGAGGAGAAGGCCGCGCGCCTGCCCGCGATCATGACCGTGCCGCTGATCCTGTTCATCCTGCCCACGCTGTTCGTGGTCATCCTGGGTCCGGCGGCCTGCTCGATCAGCAAGGCTTTCTGAGAGTCTGTCTGGACATGCGCCTCGCGCCGCATCCAAATTCGCCCTTTCGCGCATGTCCAAACCGACTCTCGGCGCGGCCGGGCGAATCCGCCCGCAGCAAAGCACTTGCCGCCTTGTCGCCACGCGCTTCATAAGCCACTAGCGGCGCACGCCACCCGCTCATGGCAAAGGAGCCTCACCTGATGTCCGCGCTACCGCCGATCACGCCCGTGCTCCTGTCCGGCGGAGCGGGCACGCGGCTCTGGCCGGTGAGCCGCAACGAGCGGCCCAAGCAGTTCATCGCGCTCACGGACGACCGGACCATGTTCGCCCTCACCCTCGCGCGGCTGGAGGGCCTGCCCGGCGCGACCGCCCCGCTCGTCGTCGCCAATGCCGCCCATGCCGATCTGGTTCGCGCGCAGGCGGACGGCGCCATGACGCTGATCCTGGAGCCCTGCGCGCGCAACACCGCGCCCGCCATCGCGCTGGCCGCGCTGGCGCTGGAGGAGCAGGACGGCACCCTGCTGGTCATGCCGAGCGATCATGTCATCGCCGATGTGCCGGCCTTCCACGCCGTCATCGAGCGCGCCCGGCCGCTCGCGGCGGAGGACTGGCTGGTCACATTCGGCATCGAGCCGGACGCGCCGGAGACCGGCTTTGGCTATATCGCGCTGGGCGGGGAGCTGACGCCGGGCGTGCATCGGGTCGAGCGGTTCGTGGAAAAGCCGGATATGGACCGCGCCGCCGCCATGCTCGCCGCCGGCGGCCATGTCTGGAATGCCGGCATCTTCCTGTTCAGCGCGCGTGCCTTCATCGCCGCGCTGGCCCGTCACCAGCCCGCCATGCTCGCCGCCGCGCGCGCCGCGATGGCCGATGCCGTGCGCACCGGCGACATGATCGCACCCGCCGCCGGGAGCTTCGCGGCCTGCCCCTCCGATTCGATCGACTATGCGGTGATGGAGCGCGCCGACAAGGTCGCCTGCGCGCCGGTCAGCATGGGCTGGTCCGATGTCGGCAGCTGGGATGCGCTCCACGCGCTCGGCCAGAAGGATGCGGACGGCAACATCCTCCAGGGCGCCGCCAGCGCGATCGACAGCCGGGGCTGCCTCGTGCGCAGCGATGGCGCGCATGTCACGCTCGTCGGCGTGCAGGATCTCATCGTCGTCGCCACGGGAGATGAAGTACTCATCCTGCCGCGCGGCACATCGCAGGACGTGCGCAAGGCCGTGGCCGCCGCGCAGGCGCGCAAGGGCTGAGCGCGATGGAACGCAGGCACTGGCTGGCGGCCATCGCCATCCTCGTCCTGATGATGCTCGTCGTGCCGATCCTGGCGCGCTTCTACTGATCCTTCCAAACAGCAACGGACCCCATATCCATGAGCGACAAGCCGACCATCCTCGTCACCGGCGGCGCCGGCTATATCGGCAGCCACGCGGTGCTCGCGCTCGTCGATGCGGGCTGGCCGGTCGTGGTGATCGACAATCTCACCACTGGATTCCGCTGGGCGGTGCATGAGCGCGCCGCCTTCGTGGAGGGCGACATCGGCGACATGGCGCTGGTCGAGCGGGTGATCGCGGCGCATGGCGTCAAGGGCATCATGCATTTCGCCGGGTCGATCATCGTGCCGGAATCGGTCGAGAACCCGCTCAAATATTATCGCAACAACACCGCCAACAGCCGCGCGCTGATCGAGGCCGCCGTCAACGGGGGCGTTCCGCACTTCATCTTCTCCTCCACCGCCGCGACCTATGGCGAGCCGGAGGAAAGCCCGGTGCGCGAGGAGAGCCCCAAGCGGCCGATCAATCCCTATGGCATGTCCAAGCTGATGACCGAGATCATGCTGGCCGACGTCGCCGCCGCCCACCCGCTCAACTTCTGCGCGCTGCGCTATTTCAACGTCGCGGGCGCCGATCCGCAGGCGCGCTCGGGCCAATCGACAGCCGGCGCGACGCATCTCATCAAGGTCGCGGTGGAGGCGGCGCTCGGCAAGCGCGGCCATGTCGCCGTGTTCGGTACCGATTATGACACGCCGGACGGCACCGGCGTGCGCGACTATATCCATGTGAGCGATCTGGCCGCCGCCCATGTGCTCGCGCTGGAAGCGCTGATCGCCGATCCCGCGCGCAACCTCACGCTCAATTGCGGCTATGGCCGGGGCTTCTCCGTGCTCGAAGTGCTCGACGCCGTGGATCGCGCCACCAACCTCACGATCGAGCGCCGCCTCGAAGGCCGCCGCGCCGGCGATCCCCCCGCGCTCATCTCCGACAACAGCGCCATCCGCGCCACGCTGCCCTGGCAGCCGGCCCATGCGGACCTCGACACCATCGTCGACCACGCCCTCGCCTGGGAACGCAGGCTGTCAGAAATCCGGGGAGGCTAGGGCGGATCGACATTCAAGTTTCTGGAATAGCAGGCCGCCCCGCTATTCCTACTTCTCCGTCATGCTGAACTTGTTTCAGCATCCATTGCCCCTTTGAGACCTGAACTTGAAGGCAGGATGGATGCTGAAACAAGTTCAGCATGACGCAGGTTTGTAAACCCGACGCTGAATGGCGATCAGCTCTAGGGCGGATCGCTGCCCGCACGGGGAGCGCGCACCCGGCCTTACCAGCAGCCCGCCCAATGCTCCATGAACCGCGCCGGCGTCTCATCGAACAGCCGCGCGCCACGCGCCCGGGCCTTGCGCGCGATCCTGCCCGCCGACCGACCGGCCCGCGCGCGCAACAAGGCGATCATGGCCGCGTCGCCCACCGGACCCGGCCGGGCCTCCAGCCGCGCCGCGAGCAGGTCGAGATCGTGCCGCGTGCCCAGCAGATCGCCCAGCGTCTCGGCGCGCCGGGCGCGCCTGCGCGCGTCGTCCGGGCCGAGGGCGCGCAGCAGCCGCATATGCTGCCCATGATATTTGACATGCTTGCGCCAGGCATGGCTCGCCTCGGCCTCGCCGCTCGCGACCGCGTGCTTCATGGCGCGCCGCGCCTGCCGATAGCCACGCTCCAGCCCCGGCGCGAGGGCCGCCCAGCCATGGGCCGGGATGATCCAGCCCGCCGCCCGCACACGCACCGGCAGCAGCGCCGCGCCACAGGCATCCAGCGCCGCGCGCAACGCCTCATCGCCACCGGTCCGCCCCGCCAGACGCCGGCGCAACGCCTTCAGCCGCGCCGGATCGAGCGCATCGTCCGGCTCCCCGGCCAGCGCATCCAGCGTCTCGCCCAGCACCGTGCCGTCGCGTGATCCGGCAAGCAGCCGCGCCGCATCGCGCAGCGCCGCATTCTCATGCGCATATGCGGGGAAGATCGGCCGCACGAGCCGCAACAGCCCGCGCAACGCCTTGCACCGCCGCCGCACGATATGGATCGCGCGCGCCGGCGGCAGCTCCGTATCGCGGATCGCGGCCAGCGCCCTGTCGATCTGCTCGCAGGCGACCCGCCGCACCCCGGCCTCCACGCCCGCATCCGCTCTCTCGAACCGAAAAGCCATCGTCTTCCAGACCCCGATCCGCTCGTTCGACGCGGCCCCTCGCCGCTGCCGGAATCAGTGCGCCGTGCCCCAGCTCGGCCCGGTGCCGATCTCGACGCCGAGCGGCACCGAGAGCGTCACCAGGGGTTCGGCCGCGCCGGCCATCACGTCGCGGATGATCGGCGTCGCCGCCGCGACATCCTCCTGCGGCACTTCGAACACCAGTTCGTCATGCACCTGCAGCAGCATCTTCACCCGCTCCAGCCCCGCATCGCGCAGCGCCGGGCCCATGCGCGCCATTGCCCGCTTGATGATGTCCGCGCTGGTGCCCTGGATCGGCGCGTTGATCGCGGCGCGCTCGGCGCCCTGCCGCACATGCTGGATGGGCGACTTGATCTGCGCGAACCAGGTCTTCCGGCCGAACAGCGTGTGGGTGTAGCCGCGCTGGCGCACGCCTTCGAGCGTCTCGTTGATATAGGCCGAGATGCCGGGGAAGCGGTCGAAATAGCGCGAGATCATGGCCTGCGCCTCCTCCGCGTCGATCTCCAGCCGTGCCGCGAGGCCCCAGCGCGAGATGCCGTAGAGGATCGCGAAGTTGATCGTCTTGGCGCGCCCGCGCGTGTCCCGGTTGACCTCGCCGAACAGTTCGTTGGCGGTCGCCGCGTGAATATCCTCCCCGCGCAGGAAGGCCTCGCGCAGCGGCGGCACGTCCGCCATGTGCGCGGCGAGGCGCAGCTCGATCTGGCTATAGTCCGCCGCCAGGATCACATGCCCCGGCTCGGCGATGAAGGCGTCGCGGATCTGGCGGCCCGTCTCGGTGCGGATCGGGATGTTCTGGAGGTTGGGATCGGTCGAGGAGAGGCGGCCGGTCTGCGCGCCGGTCAGCGAATAGCTGGTGTGGACGCGCCCGGTCTCCGTGTTGATCTGCGCCTGCAGCGCATCCGTATAGGTGGATTTGAGCTTGGCGAGCTGGCGCCAGTCCAGCACCAGCCCGGCGATCTTCACGCCTTCCGCCTTCATCCGCTCCAGCACGGTCACGTCGGTCGAATAGGCGCCGGACTTGCCCTTCTTGCCGCCCTTGAGGCCCATCTTGTCGAACAGGATCGCGCCGAGCTGCTGGGTGGAGCCGATGGCGAAGGGCTGCCCCGCCTCGGCCTGGATCTCCTCCTCCAGCCGCGCCATCTCCTGCGCGAACTGGCCGGAGAGGCGCGCGAGATGATCGCGATCCACCTTGATGCCGGCCCGCTCCATGCCCGCCACCACCGGGATCAGCGGCCGGTCGACCAGCTCGTAGATGCGCGTGGCGCCCTCCTGCGCGAGGCGCGGCTTGAAGCGCGTCCACAGCCGCCAGGTCACGTCCGCATCCTCGCCGCCATAGCGGGTCGCGGCGTCGAGCGGCACCTGCGCGAAACTGATCGCTTTCTTGCCCGTGCCGGTCACGTCCTTGTAGCTGATGCAGCTATGCTCCAGCACCGCATGGGCCACCTCGTCCATGCCATGGCCGGCGAGCGACTGGCCCGCGTCCAGATCGAAGCTCATCACCATCGTATCGTCGATGGGGTGCACATCCAGCCCGTGGCGGCGCAGCACATTGATGTCATATTTGATATTATGGCCGATCTTGAGCACGCCCGGATCGACGAGCAGCGGCCTGAGGCGCGCCACCACCTCGCCCAGCGGCAGTTGCGGCGGCACTTCGCCGAACATGTCGTCGCTGCTGCGATGGGCGAGCGGAATGTAGCAGGCCGCGCCCGGCGCGGTGGCGAGGCAGATGCCGACGAGATTGGCCGCGATGCTGTCCAGCGAATCCGTCTCGGTATCGATAGCGATGATGCCGCTCGCATGGCTCTGCGCGATCCAGTGCTCCAGCCGCTCGATGCTCGTCACCGTCTCATAGCCGTCGCAGTCGATCGGCGGGAGCGGCACGAAGTCCGGCGTCTGCGGGTCCGCCGTGGCCGCCGCCGCCGCGACCGGATCGGGCTGCGTGCGGCCCGGCGCATGCACCGCCATGCGCGAGAGCAGCGCCTTGAAGCCCTGATCCTCCAGGAAGGCGCGCAGCGGCTCGGGCGGGATGCCGTCCAGCTTCAGCTCGTCGAGCGTCTGCGGCACGGCCGTCTGCGTGTGCAGCGCCACCAGCTTGCGGGAGAGCCGCGCCATCGCCTCATGCTCGATCAGATTTTCGCGCATTTTCGAGGGCTTCATCGCCGGGGCGGCGGCGAGCACGGCGTCGAGAGTGTCATATTCGACGATCAGCTTGGCCGCCGTCTTGGCGCCGATGCCCGGCACGCCCGGCACATTGTCCACCGCGTCGCCCATCAGCGCCAGCACATCGCCGAGCTGGTCGGGCCGCACGCCGAATTTCTGCATCACATAGTCCGCGCCGCGCCGCTCGTTCTTCATCGTGTCGAGCATGTCGACGCCGGGCTGGATGAGCTGCATCAGATCCTTGTCGGAGCTGACGATGGTCACGTCCCACCCCGCCGCGACGGCCTGGCAGGTATAGGTCGCGATGATGTCGTCCGCCTCATAGCCCGCTTCCTCGATGCAGGGCAGCGAGAAGGCCCGCGTCGCTTCCCGGATCAGCGGGAATTGCGGGATCAGGTCCTCGGGCGGCGGCGGGCGCTGCGCCTTGTATTTGTCGTAGAGATCGTTGCGGAAGGTGTGCGATCCCTTGTCCAGCACCACCGCCAGATGCGTCGGCCCTTCCGCCTTGTCGAGCGCGTCGGCCAGCTTCCAGAGCATCGCGGTATAGCCATAGACCGCGCCCGCCGGCGTGCCATGCCGGTTGGTGAGCGGCGGGAGCTGGTGATAGGCGCGGAAGATATAGCCCGAGCCGTCGACGAGATAGAGGTGATTCCGGGAGGTCATGAGCGGGGGATAGCGTGGGGCGGCGGGGGACGCCAGCGGCGAGGCTCCAGTCGTCGCGCAGAGACGCGGAGAGCGCTGAAAGACGAATGCCGCATGGGCACGCTGCTCATCGAGCCGGGATTCCGGCGGCCGAGCATGGCTGGCACTTTTCCGAATGAGATAGGATCAGTAGCCTTCGACGAGAGAAGCATCGCCCGCATGGACCGATCACCGGCGGCGCCGACCCACGCTTCGCCTCTCCGCGCGCACCATCTCGGCCATGCGACCCGACACGCCGGCGGGGGCGCAAGGTCCACCATCTCCAGGAAGCACGCACCGGCGCCCGCGAATTTTCTGTCGCCGCCCCGCAACCGCCCCCGTTGCCTCATCGCCTCCGGCGCGATAGGAGGCGCGATCAAATTTTTGGCTGATCCAGATCGAAGGAGCCGCCGGTGGCAGGCCATAGCAAATTCAAGAATATCATGCATCGCAAGGGCGCGCAGGACAAGAAGCGCTCGGCCATGTTCTCCAAGCTCTCGCGTGAGATCACCGTGGCGGCCAAGATGGGCACGCCCGATCCGGACATGAACCCGCGCCTGCGCCTGGCCGTCAACGCCGCCAAGGCCCAGTCCATGCCCAAGGACAATATCCAGCGCGCCATCGACAAGGCGAGCAAGGGCGACGCGGAGAATTACGAGGAAGTGCGCTATGAGGGCTATGGTCCGGGCGGCGTGGCGATCATCGTCGAGGCGCTGACCGACAACCGCAACCGCACCGCCACCAATGTGCGCACCGCCTTCTCCAAGAATGGCGGCAATCTCGGCGCGTCCGGCGCGGTGAGCCACGGGTTCGACCGGATGGGCCTCATCACCTATCCGGCCGGCGCGGGCGATGCCGACGCGCTGTTCGAGGCGGCGCTGGAAGCCGGCGCGGAAGATGTCGAATCGAGCGAGGACGAGCACGAGATCTGGACGGCAATGGATGCGCTGCACGAAGTCTCCAGGGCGCTCGAGGACAAGCTCGGGCCGGCGGACAGCGCCAAGCTCGCCTGGAAGCCGCAGACCACCGTGGAACTGGACGAGAGCAATGCCGGCACGCTGCTCAAGCTCGTCGACACGCTCGACGATGATGACGATGTGCAGGCCGTGTGGGGCAATTATGAAGTGCCCGACGAGGTGATGGAAAAGCTGGGGTGATGCCCTCGCCGGTCGTCGCACCGCCGACCTGCCTCTCGACGACCGCCACGCCCCCCGGCCCCGGGCCATGCTGATCCTCGGCCTCGATCCCGGACTGGGGACCACTGGCTGGGGCCTCATCCGCGCGCAGGGCAACCGCCTCTCCCATCTGGCCAACGGCCAGATCCGCACGGACGCCAAGGCCGCGCTGCCCGCCCGCCTCGTCGCGCTCGATGCGGCGCTGGCGCAGATCATCGCCGCCCATGCGCCGGATGAAGCCGCCGTGGAGGAAGTGTTCGTCAACACCAATCCGCAATCGACGCTCAAGCTCGGCCAGGCGCGCGGCGTGGTGCTGCTGGGCGCCGCGCGGTCGGGAATCCCCGTGGGCGAATATGCCGCGCGGCTCGTCAAGAAGTCGGTCGTCGGCATCGGCAATGCGAGCAAGGATCAGGTGCATGCGATGATCGGCCGCCTGCTGCCGGGCGTGGTGATCGCCGGACCGGACGCCGCCGACGCGCTCGCCATCGCCATCACCCATGCGCATATCAGCGCCAGCGCGCGGCGGCTGGGCGGGACCAGCTGAGTCCGGCACGCGATGGCCGGCGTCAAAAATTCCGTCCCCCCTGTCGCATAAGGCGCGTTCGGCCTGCTAGGGGGGAGCATCACGCAAGCACGGAGGACCATGATGACGAGATTCGCCAGCACCCTTGCGGCGCCCGCCGCGATGATGATGGCCGTTGGTTCGTCACCCGCCCTGGCCGAACTGCCCGCGCCGGTCCGCGCGATGCTGGACGCCGCGATCGCCAGCGGCAATGAGGCCGACATCTCGGCCATCGCCCGCGTCGCGAAATCCACCAACCCGGAGGACGCCGGGGAGATCGACGCGCTCGTCGGCTCGTATCGCCAGACGATCGCCGAGATGGCATTGCAACAGAAGCGCGAGGCCGGCTTCCTGGATGGCTGGCGCGGCAGCGGCGAACTGGGCGGCTTCGTCACCTCCGGCAATACGCAGAGCACCGGCCTGAGCGCGGGACTGACCATCAACAAGGATGGCATCCAGTTCCGCCACAAGGTCCGCGCCACGGTCGACTATCAGCGCAGCGACGGCCTCACCACGCGCAACCAGTGGCTGGCCAGCTACGAGCCCAATTTCCGCCTGAACGACGGCTTCTATCTCTTCGGCCTCTTCATGTTCGAGAAGGACCGCTTCCAGGGCTTTGCCGATCGCCTCACCCTGTCCGGCGGCTTCGGCTATCGCGCGATCGATGCGGCCAGGCTCAAGCTGGACGTGAAAGGCGGCCCGGCCTGGCGTGGCACGGACTGGATCGCCGACCCGCGCACCGACGAGCTGGAGGTGCTGGGCGGCGCCGATCTGGTGTGGAACATCGCGCCGGGCATCGACTTCACCAACAACGCGCAGGCGGTCTGGGGCTCGGACAACAGCACCTACAGCAACACCGCCGCGTTCACCGCCAAGTTCAGCCGGGCCCTCTCGGGGCGGCTCTCCTACGGGCTGCGCCACGAGACCAATCCGCCGCTCGCCTCCGAAAAGACGGACACCGTCACGCGCGCGACGATCGTCTATGGCTTCTGAGGGCTGAGCCGGGCGTTCCCGGCCGGACCGCGCCCTAACCGCGGCCCCAGAACAGGAAGGCGACCGCGCCGACCATGCACAGGAACGCGCCGAGATGGCGCCAGTGCAGCGGCTCGCCCAGCACCGTGACCATGAACACGCCGAACACCAGCAGCGCGATCACTTCCTGGGTGATCTTGAGCTGGCCGGCGGACCAGCCATGCGCATAGCCGAAGCGGTTGGCCGGCACTGCGAAGCAATATTCGAAGAAGGCGATGGCCCAGCTGATGAGGATGACGATCAGCAGCGGCTTGGTCATCCCGCCCTTGAGATGCCAGTACCAGGCGATGGTCATGAGAATGTTCGAGGCGAACAGCAGCGCGATGGTTGGCATGGCGCACGCTGATGCCAGCGGCCGCGGGAAAACGCCACGGCATTTCGCGCGCCTGTCCCGACGGCGCTGGCGGGCCCGCGCCCGGGCCGGCTATTTCCGCGCGACGCGGTCGAACATGCGGTTCAACAACTCGGTGGCGATGGCCAGTTCCGCATCGTCCAGCCCGGCCAGCATCGCCTGCCGCTCGGCATCGAGGATCGGCTTGATCTCATGCACCACCCTGAGGCCGGCGGGCGTCAGCGAGACCAGCTTGGAGCGCCCGTCGCGCGGGTTGTCGACCCGGTCGATGAGGCCGTCGGTCGCCAGCCCCTCGACCACGCGCACCAGCGTGGGCCATTGCACGAACAGGCGCTGGCCCAGATCGGTGAGCGTCACCGGCTGCGGACCGAAGGCGATGGCGAACAGCGCCTGCCAGCGCGCCCGGCTCTGGCCCGTCACCGCGCGCAGGCGGTTGTCGACATGCGTGACCCATGAGCGGCCGGCCATGACCAGCAGCCGCGAGAGGCGATATTCCCGGTCCAGCCGGTCGCCCTCCTGATAGAAGTCATGATAGAAATGGGCCCAGTCGTCAAAGTCGCCCACATGCGATCCGCGCCCGCCTGCGCTTGCGTCCGGGCCGTCCTTGGCAGCCATGCTTTAAACCCTCTCCAGGGGATGATGCCTATGATCGTAGACAATTTTCCCGGCATTGCCATGCTGTTTCAGCACAGCGTCCGCATCGGGATGGGACAGGGCGCCATGGCGGGCATGCGCGGCCGATCGGGCACCCGCGCGACGGTTCATTCGCCCCGGCATATGCTATAGGCTGGCCCTTCGCGCCCGGACCGTCACAAGGTCGATGACCCATGATGATTCGGCGCATGCGGAAGACCGGCACGGAAAGGAGCGTGATCCGCCACGCTCGAGGAGAGGATGAAATGCACAAGACCATGCTCGATCCCGATCTCGTCGCGCGCCTGCGTGCCGAGCGCGGCGGCGCGCTTCATGTCGTCGAGGCGCTCGACCCGCGCCGCACCGCCCATCTGGTGATCGATCTGCAGAACGGCTTCATGGAGCCCGGCGCGCCGGTCGAGGTGCCGATGGCGCGCGCGATCGTGCCTGCGGTCAATCGCATCAGCCAGGCCCTGCGCGCGGCGGGCGGCACCAATGTCTTCCTCAAATTCACCACGCCGGTCGGCGATCTGGACTCCTGGTCCACCTTCTACGGCCGCTCGTCGGCCCGCACGAGCGCGCTGCATCAGGATGCGTTCGCGCCGGGCGCCCATCACTGGCAGCTCTGGCCGGCGCTGGATGTCGACGAGGCCGCCGATCTCCAGGTCGAGAAACGCCGCTTCGGCGCGTTCATCCCGGGCACCTGCGATCTCGACGCGATCCTGCGCGCGCGCGGCATCGATACCGTCATCATCAGCGGCACGCTCACCAATTGCTGCTGCGAGGCGACGGCGCGCGACGCCATGCAGCTCAACTATCGCGTGATCTTCGCCAGCGACGCCACCGCCGCGCTCAGCGACGCCGAGCATAATGGCACGCTCAACAACATGCTGTTCCTGGTCGGCGATGTCCGCCCGGCGGACGAGATTGCCGGCCTGCTGGCGCCGGTGGCCGCCGAGGCCGGCTGACGATAGCGGCGGCGCAGGAAACCGCTGCGCCGCTGCGCCGCCTCGCTCAATCCCGCGCCGGAGCGCCGGGCGGAAAATAACCGCGATAGGGCCGTGCCGCCTCGATGCAGCGCGCCACGGAGGGTCGCGCGTTCAGCCGCGCGCGATAATCCCGCAGGGCCGGCCGCTCGTCACCGATCGGACGCACCCAGTCGGCATAGAAGAGCGCCGGCGCCGCCGCGCAATCCGCCATCGAGAAGCCGTGGCTCGACGCCCAGGCACGGCCCGCGAGCCGCGCCTCCAGCCAGCCATAGATGGTGTCCAGCGCCGCCTGCGCCTTGCCGATCCGCGCCGCATCCGGCGCGTCGCGATCGGCGAGATGGGCCTGCACGATCTCGTTCATCGGCGTCATCACATGATTGTCGAAGACCCGGTCCATGAACCGCACGTCGAGCGCATCGACCGGATTGGCCGGGATGAGCGGCGCGCGCTCATAATGGCGCAGGTCCAGATATTCGATGATCGTCGTCGCCTCGATCACCGGGGCGTCGTCGTCGACCAGCACCGGGAACTTGCCCGGCGGCCAGTAGCGGCGCAGCGCGGCCATCGCCTCGGGCGCTTCCACCAGCTCCAGCTCATAAGGCAGGTCCTTCTCGTGGAAGGCGATCATCGCCTTCCAGCAATAGGAGGAGAAGGGGTGCGCGTAGAGCCGGTAGGTCACGCCGCATCGCCGGCAAAGGCCGCCTCCAGCGCGGCGAGATCGAGCCGGCGCATGGTCATGAGCGCGCCCCATAGCCGCTCATTCTGCTCGGGCGTGCCGCTCATCTGCATGTCGAGCAGCTTGCGCGGCACCACCTGCCAGGAGACGCCGTAGCGATCCTTGCACCAGCCGCACATGCTCTCCGCGCCGCCATCGGCGATGAGCCCTTCCCAATAGCGATCCAGCTCGGCCTGATCCTCGACCGGGATGACGAAGGACACCGCCTCCGTCTGCGGGAATTGCGGGCCGCCATTGAGCGCGGCGAAGGCCTGGCCGGCGATCGTGAAATTGACCAGCAATGCGGTGCCGGCCTTGAAATAGGGCAGGAAGAGCGAATCCGCCGGGTAGCGCGTGATCTGCGCGATCCGCGAATCGTCGAACAGCGAGACGTAGAAGTCCGCCGCCTCCTCGGCCGTGCCGTTCATCCAGATGCAGGGCGTGATGGGATGGCTCATCGCCGGTCTCCTCAAAGCGGGCCGGCGAGCGCGAAGCGAGCGCCCTGCGGGTCCGTGCCGATGATGATATGATCGCCGCCGGGCACCTCGTGCGGGCCTTGCTCCAGCGTGCCGCCGCCGGCCTTGAGCGCCGCGATGGCCGCCTCGATCGACGCCACGCTGAAATAAGGCTGCCAGAAGGCCGGCGCCGGCCCGCGCATGGTCGCGCCCAGCCGCAGGTTGCCCGTATGGAGAAAGCGATATTCGCCCTGCTCGCCCATCGGCATGGATTCGGGATTGGTCCAGCCGAACAGCTTGCCGTAAAAGGCATGGGCGCCGTCCGGATCGGGCGTGGACAGCTCGTTCCACACCGCATGGCCCAGCCGATCGGGCGCGAAGGCCGTGCTCGTTCCGCTCCCGACCGCGCCGCGCATCACATAGAAGAGCGCGCCGCGCGGATCGGCGGCCATGGCGAAGCGGCCGACATCGGGAATGTCCGATGGTCCCATATGGACGGCGCCGCCCATGGCCTTGATGGCCTCGACGCTCGCATCGACATCCTCGACGCCGACATAGCCGACCCAGCCGGACCGCGCGCCCTGCCCGGCCATGTCCGCGCTGATCTGCATCGCGCGGCCGACCGTGGCGTCGGGTGCCTCAATCATGCGATAGTCCATGCCCGGCATGTCGCTGGCCGCGCCGATCCTCCAGCCGACGACACTCTGGTAGAAGGCGCGCGCGCCTTCCAGGTCATTGGTCATGAGCTCATACCAGATGAACTCGCCATGCTTGTTGGCCATGATCCTCTCCTTGGCGTTCGGGGCGTTCGGGCGCTCAGGCGCTCCGGTCGAGAATGGTGGTGAAGCCGCCATAGATCATGCGGGCGCCGGCCATGGGATTGTCCTCGGGGCCCTTCATGCGCTCATCCTTCATCATCTTTTCCCAGCCGGTGTCGCGCGTCGCCTTGTCCGGCCATTCGATCCACGAGAAGACGACATCCTCGCCATCCTCCGCGATCACGGCGGTGCGGAAATCATTGGTCTTGCCGACCATCAGGTCCTCGTTCCACGTCTCCACGACGCGCAGCGCGCCATATTCGAGGAACAGCGGCGCGGCGTGCCGGGCCATGTCCATATAATCATCCTTGCGGCCCGGCTTCACCGGACACAGGAACCCGTCGATATAGGTCATGCTGGCATTCCTTCCTCATCGGCCACGAAATCGGCCATCTGCGCGGCAAGCGCCGCCTGGAATGCGGGACGGGCCACGCCCCGCGCGACATAGGCAATGAGATTGTCCGGTATGGACACCTGAGCGGGATCAAGGTTCCGCAGCGCCTCCACCGTCATCAGGCCGCCCACGGTGAACCGGTCCTCCAGCCAGTCCTTGCGCCCCAGCGCATCGGAGAGGTGGCGCAACCGGCGCTCCATCATCTCGACCATGGCCGGCCGGCGCAGCACCGCCCAGTCCTGCCCGGCGCAGAAGGTGTCGATCGTCACCATGTTCATGATGTAGGGCTCCAGGCTGTTGAGCGCGGAGATCAGCCAGCCGATCGCCCGCGCCCGGCCGACGGGATCGCGCGGCAGCAGCCGCTCGTCCTTCTCGCCGATATGCAGCACGATCGCGCCGCTCTCGAACAACTCGACATCGCCTTCCCTGTAGTAAGGCACCTGGCCATAGGGCTGTTCACGATAATAATCCGCCGGTCGCTTCACCGCGCTGATGAGGCGCGTGCGATAATCGAGGCCGATCTCCTCCAGCGCCCAGCGCACGCGGATATCACGCACATGGCCGCGCGCGAACGGCGGCACCCAGGCATAACCGGTCACTTCGATCGGGGCATCGTCCCTTTGTGGCATCCTGTCCTCCTTCGGGCGGCGCGTCTCAGGCGGCCTGCGGGATGGCGGACATGTCCATCCACGCCAGCTCCCAGATATGACCGTCCGGATCGGCGAAGCTGCGGCCATACATGAAGCCATGATCCTGGCGCGGATTGGGGTCGGCGACGCCGCCGGCGCGCCCGGCGATCCCGGTCGTCTCGTCGACCGCATCGCGGCTTTCCGCCGAGAGTGCGAGCAGCACCTGCGCGCTCTCATGCGCATCGGGAATGCGGCGGCTGGTGAAGCTGCCGAACTTCTCATGGGTGAGCAGCATCACGCAGATCGTGTCGGATATGCGCATCATCTGCGTCGCGTCATCGCGGAACACCGGGTCCGCGCTCGCGCCGATCGCCTCATAGAAGGCGATCGATCGCGCCAGATCGCGCACCGGCAGGTTCACGAAGATCATTCTCTCCATCGTCGCATCCACTCCTTTATCCGAGCCGGACGACTCGCCTGATCTTGACGAGTCTGACCGAGGCAATTAGATATTGCAACTATGGAGTTAGAAAAAATAACTATGGAGTCGCGAGCCGCGAAAAAGCGCCGTTTCGAGGATGCCTGCGGGCTCGCCCACGGCCTCGATCTGGTCGGCGAGCGCTGGGCGCTGCTGATCGTGCGCGAACTGCTGCTCGGTCCGCGCCGCTTCTCGGACATCCGCGCCGCGCTGCCGGGCCTGAGCGCCAACATCCTCACCCAGCGGCTGGGCGAGCTGGAGGCGCGGCACATCGTCGAGCGGCTGCGCCTGCCGCCACCGGCCAATGTGCAGGTCTACGGCCTCACCGCCTGGGGCCTGGAGGCGGAGCCGATGGTGCTCGCCATGGCGAAATGGGCCTATGCCTCGCCCGGCCATGACCGGATGCTGCCGCTGAGCGGCGTCGCCATGCTGCTCTCGCTCAGGATCAACCTCGATCCCGCCCGGGCGGGCGACCTTGCGCTGGGCGTCGGCTTCGACATCGATGGCACGCCCTATCGCGGCCGGCTGGCGGCGGGCGCCTTCACGGTGGAGGCGGGCGAGGCCGCGGCGCCGGACATCGCCTATGCCGGCACCGCGCGCGGTCTGGCGGCGCGCTTCTACGGCAAGGTCCCGCTCACCGAACTCGCCATGGCCGGCATGCTGGAGATGACGGGCGACACGGCGCTGGAGCAGCGCTTCGTCGCGCTGTTCGCCCTGCCCCCGCGCTTCGTACCATCGGCGGCCACGGCATGAAAAAAGGGCCCCGCGATGGCGAGGCCCTCCCCTATATGCCGTGGCTGACAGGCTCAGGCGAAGCGGATCGCCGTCCGGCGGCGACGCATGGCGGCGCCGGCGAGCGCGAAGCCGCCGATCATCATCGCCCAGGTCGCCGGCTCCGGCACGGCCACCGTCGTGCCGTCGAGCGCCAGCGTGTGCAGGTTGATCTGCGCGCCGCTCACGCCGAAGCGGAAGGCATTGCCCGTCACGCCGCCGAAATCCAGCGCGATGCTGTCCGTCCCGCCGCCAGTGAGGTCCACATTGTCCCAGCCGAGCGCGCCCGTGGTCGAGGAGACCGCGTTGATCCAGCTCGCGCCGCCATCATTGCTGTAGTCCAGCGTGATGAGCGTGCCGGTATCATAGGATCGCGAGCTCAGGATCGTCAGCGAGTCCAGCAGCGCCGAAACGCCGCCATTGACCGAGAAGACCAGAGTCTGCGCGCCGGACCCATAAGGCGAACCGGCCCAGTTGTAGATGGCGTTGGCCGGCGTGTCGCCCGGCGCGCTATAGGCGTAGGGGCCGCTCAGCAGGGCGTCCACCGTGCCGATGTCGGCCGCATTGTCGACATAGCCCAGGTTGCTCACTGCGTTCCACTGGGTATTGCCCCAGGACCAGCTGCCGTTGATGCCGGTCAGCGCATAGGACAGGGCATCGGCCTGCGCCGGCGCGGAGAGGATGAGAGCGGCGCACGATGCCGACAGGACGAGAAGCTGCTTTTTCATGATATAGTCCCACTGATGAATTGTGCCTGCCGCGCCGACCGCCACTCTCCCACAATGCGGGCCCATCTGGATCGACCCGCCATCGCATGACATTCTGCGCTTGACGGGTGCTTACGGCCGGTCATGACCAGAGTGGAAATTCGCTAACCATCTTGCGCGCACCCCGTCCCGCGCCGGGACAGGCCCGGCGCCATATGTTAACGAGCACCCGATCCTGCGGCGGCCCGCCTGAAAAGCCTCGACTTCCTGCTTCCGACGCCGCATAGCTGCGCCGGGGAACAAAGGGGGGACAAGGCTTGATCGCGACTGTGGCGACCGTCGCCTTTCTGGGACTGGAGGCGCGGCCGGTCGAGGTTCAGTGCCAGCTCGTCGCCGGGCTGCCGAACTTCATCGTGGTGGGCCTCGCGGACAAGGCCGTGGCGGAGAGCCGCGAGCGCGTGCGCAATGCGATCGCCGCGATCGGCCTCTCGCTCCCGCCCAAGCGCATCACCGTCAATCTCTCCCCGGCCGACCTGCCCAAGGAAGGCTCGCATTACGACCTGCCGATCGCGCTCGCGCTGCTCGCCGCCATGGGCGTGGTCGATGCCGAGACGCTGGCCGATCATCTCGTCGTCGGCGAGCTGGGGCTGGACGGCCGCATCGCGCCGGTCCCCGGCGTGCTGCTCGCCGCGCTCAACGCCACCGCGCGCGACCTGACGCTCATCTGCCCCGCGGCGCAGGGCGCCGAAGCCGCATGGGCAGGGTCGGACGGCGTGCTCGCCGCGCCGGACCTGCTGACACTCGCCAATCATCTGAAGGGCGGCACCGTCCTGCCCCGGCCATCGCCGGGTGAGGTCGATCCGCCAGTGCCCGGCCCCGATCTGCGGCAGGTCAAGGGACAGGAGACCGCCAGGCGCGCGCTGGAGATCGCGGCTGCAGGGGGCCATAATCTGCTGATGGTCGGCCCGCCGGGCGCCGGCAAATCCCTGATGGCCAGTTGCCTGCCCGGTATCCTCCCGCCGCTCACGCCGCCCGAGGCGCTGGAAGTCTCCATGGTCGCCTCCGTCGCCGGCACGCTCGCCGGCGGACGGATCAGCCAGAGCCGCCCCTATCGCGCGCCGCACCACAGCGCCTCCATGGCCGCGCTGGTCGGCGGCGGCCTGCGGGTGAAGCCCGGCGAGATCAGCCTGGCGCATCTGGGCGTGCTGTTCCTCGACGAGCTGCCCGAGTTCCAACGCGCGGTGCTGGACAGCCTGCGCCAGCCGCTGGAGACCGGCGCGGTGAGCGTCGCGCGCGCCAATGCGCATGTGACCTTCCCCGCCCGCGTCCAGCTCGTCGCCGCGATGAATCCCTGCCGCTGCGGGCATCTGGCCGATCCGGCCCTGGCCTGCTCGCGTGCGCCGCGCTGCGCGGCCGATTATCAGGCGCGCGTGTCCGGCCCGCTGCTCGATCGGATCGACCTGCATGTCGATGTCGCCGCCGTCACCGCTGCCGATCTCGTCCTGCCGCCACCCGCCGAGGGATCGGCCGAGGTCGCCGCCCGCGTCGCCCGGGCCCGCGCCGTCCAGACCGCGCGCGCGGCCGCCTGCAACGGCGCGCGCACCAATGCCGAGCTGGACGGAAACGCGCTGGAGACGGTCGCCGGTCCCGACGCGCCGGGGCGCGATCTGCTGGCGCAGGCGGCCGTCGCCATGAAGCTTTCCGCGCGCGGCTATACCCGCGTGCTGCGCGTCGCCCGCACCATCGCCGATCTGGCCGGGGCCGAGACGATCGGCCGGGTCCACATCGCCGAGGCACTGAGCTATCGGCGGCGGGCGCCGGTGAACTGAAGCGATCTGCCGCGCTTGCCCAGCGCAGCGCCTTTTATTTCGAGCGAGGTTCAGCCCGCTCGAACACCAGCATGGTCAGCCGGGTGTCGCGCCGGTTCCAGAATTCGGCGGTGTCGTAGCGCGCATAGGGCAGCCGCACATGGTCGGCCAGCAGATAGCCGAGCGCCTGCATCGCCTGGATATAATCCTCCGATTCGCGGTTGAACACCGGCGGATTGCCCGGCCGGCGCCAGCGGCGATCCATCACTTCGCCGATGATGATCCGGTCCGCCACGGCGGCGGTGCGGCGCAGCGTCGCCTCCAGCGCATCGTCCGGCACGTGCAGCAGCACCGTGTAGAACAGCGCCGAGCGCGCCTCCGGATAGACCGATTCCTCGGTGATGAGGCGGAAGTCATGCGCGGGCAGCGCCTCGCGCGCGACGAGCAGCGCGTGCGGATTGACGTCCACGCCGATATAGTCGCCCGGCGCGAAGCCGGTGGCGAGGCGGCCGACGCCGCAGCCGATCTCCAGCAGCGGCAGTCTCGGCCCGGCCAGTTCGCGCATCAGCGCGGGCACGTCGAACCCTTCGGGATGTTCGAGGCCGATCTCCGGCTTGATATGGTCGACGCCTTCGGTGCCCCAGAACAGCGCCTCGTAGGAACGGCGGAAACGGCTGAACCGGCGCGCCTCCTGCACTTCCAGCGAGATGAACGGCTTGGGCCGCGAGACGCCATCGCTCACCGCCGCCTTATGCTCGCGCGAGGCCTGCCAATGCTTGATGACCGGCACCTTGTCGGTCCGATGGTCAAAGATGTGGAGATAGGGCGTGGGCAGCCATTGGGTGATGAGCGGCTCTTCGCTCGCGATATCGGCCCATGCGGCATCGAGATGCATCTGGTCCCAGAGCAGCGGATCGGCCTCGCAGCGCAGCACCCAGCGGTCCAGCAGACGGCCCGCAGCCGGCGTGGCGTTGAAGAACAGGGTGCCCGAGCAAAGCTCCCACCCCTCCCATTTGCACGCCGCGAAATCCGCGCCGCACTGGCGCAGCACCACCGGATCGGCCTCCACCGTCGCGTCGGCATCCAGCCACACGACCGGACGGCCCAGCGCGCGCCACTGGTCGCGCACGAAGCGGGCCTTGTAGGCGCAGTTGCGCTCCCACAGGCCCAGACTGTCCACGCCGACGAGGCGATGCTCCAGCCCATGGGCGTCCAGAGTCTCGCGCAGCCGCGCCGCCATCGCCTCATAGGGCGTGTCGCGCGTGTAGAAGGAGATGAAGACCGGCTCGCTGCCGCCGGTATCGCGCAGGTCGAGCGGCGCGGCGGCGCCGAGCCAATAGGCCGGGTCGCCGCCGATATGCGCGACTTCGTGGAACGCGCTCTTCGTCTCGTCATGCTCGGGATCGTTCGCGCCCTGGATGGCGACGATGTCCTCGCCGAGCGCGATGACGAACTGGTCGATGCGGGTCATGATATCCTGGTCCATGCCCGCAATGTCGCGAAACATGGTTGAGATTTCGCTAAGGATGAAGCCGGACCCGCGTCCGGCCCCGCCGGGCTCTCAGCCAGCATGTTTCCGCACGAGGAAGACGAGGCCCGGCGCGAAATGCTTCACCCAGGATGCGGGCATCTTTCTGGTCAACCAGCTTATCCGCCGGCTGCCGAAGCTGAGCGCCGCATTCTTCTGCGCCTTGCCGACCTGCGCATCGTCGAGCGGGACATATCGGGTCGGCCAGCGCATGTCCGGCACGGCCCAGTAAGGCGTCTCGATGCGGAAGCCGGCATCCGCGATCCTGCTGCGCAACGCCTTGAACGAATAGAGATAGCCATGCGGCCGCTCACGGCCCATCAGCGCCTTGCCGATCGCTCGGGGCAGCGCGCTGCCGAACCGCCTATAGGCCATATGCTCGTCCCGCCCGCCGACCAGCAGGCGCAGCGCATAGCGGTTCTTGGTCGAGAGATACAGGAAACCGCCCGGCCTGAGCACCCGCGCAATCTCGGCGAGATAGGCCCGCTGCACCTGCTCATGCGGCAGTTTCGAGCGGACCGCGCACCATTCGAACACGAGATTCATGACCACGCCGTCGAATGCGCCGTCCGCATAGGGCAGCCCCGCCTCCGACCCGCCAGCCGTGACCCGCACATTGTCCAGCCCTTCCTGATCCAGCCGGATGCGGCAGAAGCGCGCCTGCGCGGTATCCGCCTCGATCACGTCCACGCTGGCCACGCGCTGCGCGATGGCGCCGGTCATCTGCCCGTAGCCCGGCCCGATCTCCAGGATGTTCTGCCCCTTTTCCAGCGGCAATATGTCGAGAACCGAGAGCCGCTCCCGGTTCGTCAGATATTCGACGAACATCCTGTCGCTGAAGACAGCATCGAGCGCGGATCGCCATCCGATCTCACTGGAGACTTCCAACAATTTGCGCTGTTGCTCGGTTGCGGCATCTTGATCGGCACCGGTCGCCAGAAATATACCTTCATCAGGAACAAGTTGATCTGCTTTTATTTCTGGAAAAACGGTCATCAGTAAATTTTTGACAGCCGGAATCGGCTATGGCAAGCGCTTTCTGGGTCAATACAGCGCGCTTTACGGCGCAATGTATAAGGAAATTCGATAGATCAGAGCCGATCTATGAGGACTGCTTGATTGATGGCGGATACCGAACTGAGCGTCCATCATCGCGGGATCATCTCGAGCGCCATTTACGGTGAAGCGCGCGCCTGCCGCATCGATCTTATCCGGCCACCCACCAGACTGGGGGACAGCAGCGCCATATATCTGGTCGACGGCGCCTATGTGCTGCATGTCTCCCCGACGACCTTCCCCGATGCGGTCCGGATCGAGGGCGACGCCGTCCGGGCGATGCGCGACAGGCTCGGGCAGGCGGGGCATGTGCTGCCGCCGATCGCCGCGGAGGGGCGGATCGACGGGCGGTCCTTCATGGCCGTTCCGCGCCTTCAGCCACTCAGTCGGACCCGCATCCGGGGGCGGATCGATCGCCTGCGCATACGCGGCGCGGCGCTGGCCTGGGTCCGCGCGCTCGCCGCGCTGGCCGAGCCGCCATCGGCCGAGGCGACCACGCGCTTCTCCGTCCGCCTCGCCGCGCTCGCGGCCATGCCCGATCTGGCCGGGGACATCGCCAGCGCGGCCGCCAGCGCGCGTGCGGCACTGGACAGTGGCGCGGCCGACATCGGGCATGTGCCGATGCATGGCGATCTGTGGCTCGGCAATCTGCTCAGGCAGGCGGACGGCAGCCTGTGCGTCATCGATTGGGGCGGAAGCCAGCCCCATGGCTACGGCATCTATGACCTGATGCGGCTCGGCGATTCACTGCGCATCCCGCCCCGGATCATGCGGCGTGAACTTGCCGCCCATATGGTCGCGCTGGGCGGGCCACAGGCCGCGCGAATCCATCTATTGGCAGCGCTCGGCCATTATGCGGCGCATCTCGGGGAATTCCCCCGCGCCAATTTCGTCGCGATGGCCAATGGCGTCTGGCGCCTGTTCACGGCGCTGCATTGACCGCAACTGTGTCCAGGCATCGGGTTCCGTCGTCGCCCATGCGCGAAGGTCCGCCAACCCCCGGCGATGACGCCATGCCCGATAGAGCCGCTGCAACATATGGCCTGGCTACACGGCCCATGTGACCGGGCCATGACAGGCGCATTGGAGCATCTGCCCGCTCTGGCGCCCCGGCGGACGTCCGCCCGCAGGCCGCCGCGACCGTTAGTCCTTCAGCCGTACCCAAACCGGCGCATGGTCGCTCGCCTTCTCGCGGCCGCGATAGGCCTTGTCGACCTGCGCATCGGCCAGCCGGTCGGCGGCGGCGGGGGACAGCAGCAGATGATCGATGCGGAAGCCCGCGTCGCGCTGCCAGGCGCCGGCCTGATAGTCCCAATAGGTCCACACGCCCCCGGCGGGATGGCGCGCGGCCAGCGCGTCGGTCCATCCATCGAACATCAGCGCCTTGTAGGCGGCGCGGCTCTCCGGCTGCATCAGCGCATCCGCGGCCATCGCGGCGGGCTTCCACACGTCGCGATCGAACGGGATGACATTATAGTCCCCGGCGAGCACGGCGGGCACTTCCTCCGCGCGGATCTGCGCCGCGCGCCGCCGCAGCCGCGCCATCCAGCGGATCTTGTAATCGAATTTGGGGCCGGGCTGCGGATTGCCGTTGGGCAGATAGATGGAGGCGACGCGCACGCCGTTCACATCCGCCTCCAGATAGCGGCTATGCTCATCCTCGGCCTCGCCCTCCAGGCCGCGCGCCACTTCGCGCGGGGTCTCGCCCCTGGCCAGGATGGCCACGCCGTTGAAGCCCTTCTGCCCGTGCCAGATGGCGCCATATCCGGCCGCCTCGATGTCCTGGATCGGAAAGCTCTCGTCCTGCGCCTTGATCTCCTGCAGGCAGGCGACGTCCGGCCGGGTTTCCTCCAGCCATTCGATGAGGCGGGGCAGGCGGGCCCTGATGCCGTTGATGTTGAAGGTGGCAATGCGCATTCCGGCTCCCGTCATGCCGGCGATGGTGCGGCATGTCCTGCATCGCCCGGACCGATGCCGGGCGGCGCCACGGACCCTGAAACAAGTTCAGCGTGGCGTAAATGGAAAAGGCGCAGCCCCGCTCAGACCGCGAAGCTGGTGCCGCAGCCGCAGCCGGCCACCGCATTGGGATTGTCCACCTTGAACGCCGATCCGCCGAGATTATCGACGAAATCCACCGTGCCGCCGCGCACCAGATCGAGGCTCATCGCATCGACGAGCAGCGTCACGCCGTCCGTCTCGACGACCAGATCGTCGTCCTCCGGCTGATCGGCAAGGCCGAAGCGATATTGGAAGCCCGAGCAGCCGCCGCCTTCCACGGCCAGACGGAGGATGGCGGGCTTGCTCTGGCGCTGCGCGATCCAGGCGACGCGCGCCGCCGCGCTGGGTGTGAGGGCGATATCCATATCAGCAAGATAGGGCGCGCCGCGCCGGGGGACAAGCGACGGAACCCGCGCAATGACATTTGTCCGCATGCGATGGAAATACTGCGCTCGCGCGGCACGAGACCGTCCGGAATCGACGGCCTGCGAGAAGCATGTGGATTGGGCGGCCGGAACGCCGGGCCGCAATGGCCGGACCTACCGCCCGGCGGCGGCCAGATCGCGATCGTTGTTGTCGGTGCTGCGCCGCGCCTCGGGGCCACCCATGGCGACCTGCTGCGCTTCCTGCGCGCGGGCATCGGCCAGCGCGAGTTCGTAGTTGGTGCCTTCGATATAGGGCATCGGGTTCACGGCGGCGCCGGCGATGCGCACTTCATAATGAAGGTGGCTGCCGGTCGAGCGGCCGGTCGAGCCCATCAGGCCGATGAGCTGGCCGCGACGGACGCGCTCATTGGGCTGGGCGATCAGCTTGGACAGATGGCCGTAGCGGGTCTCGAGGCCATTGCCATGGTTGAGCTCGACGAGGTTGCCATAGCCGTTCACCCAGCCGGCGCGCTGCACGATGCCGTCCGCGGTCGCATAGACCGGGGTGCCGAGCGGGCCGGGAATGTCGATGCCCTGATGCATGCGGCGATTGCCGTTGAACGGGTCCGAGCGGCCGCCGAAGCTCGACGAAAGCCGAACGGCGTCGACCGGCTGGCGCGAGGGGATCGATGAGCGGGTGCGCGTGCTCTGCTCCACGGCGCCCTGATCCATCCGCTGCCAGGCGGCATAGAGGTTGGAGAACTGGGCGTCGCTCGGGGCCTGCTGCGCCGCGGCCGGCACGGCGACGAGCAGCGCCGCAACCATCGCCATCACGCGTGCGGCGCATCGTGTAAAGCCGTCTGTCGCGAAGGCAGCGGCGATGGACTGAAACATGCGGACCCCGTTCCGAGCCCTTTGAAGCGGGCTCATGCGAATTTTTGTTGCGGCACGTCGTACCGTTGGGAACTTTCGAGCGAAGAAAGGATTAACCTGCAAGAGGCGCGTAGAAATCGCGCGTCAAACCGGCCTGACGACGCGCCGAGTCGTTGAACGGTGGCTTAAGCGCGCCCCGAAAATGCTGCCTGACAAGATTTTGGTAAGTTTCTTGGGGGTTTGCCCCGCGTCGGTTCGTCGACCAGAGGAACCATTTCATCCCCGCCGCCACATGGCGCACTTCATCATCGACGATTCGCCGCAGGATACGCGCGGTTTCCTCGTCGCCCACGCCTTCGAATCGCACGATCGTGGCCGGCGTGATGTCCAGCGCGCGGGCCTCCAGCACCATCGGCACGACGGCGAGGCGTGCCGCTACGTCATGCGCCGTTTCCCGCGCGGCTTCCCACAGGCCGTCATGCGCCGGCAGCGCGCCATACTGGCTGCCGAGCATGCGCAGCCGCCGGTCCAGCAGCGCGAAATGCATGGTCTCGTCCGCGCCCACGCGCAGCCAGTCGTCGGCGAAGGCGGGCGGAAAGTCCGCGCCGAACCGCGCGACCAGATCAAACGCCAGGTCGATCGCCACGAACTCGATATGCGCGAGCGCGTGGATCATGGCGATGCGCGCGCGGACCGATCCGCCCTTGCCGCGCTTGGGCATGCGATTGGGCGGCAGCAGTTCGGGCGCGGCCGGGTGGGCGGGTCGATCGGGCGGCGCCATGTCGAAGCGATGGCCCAGCCGGCCGAGCCTCCAGTCCCGCGCCGCGCGCCGCGCCGCCATCAATTTGTCGCGCGGATCGCTGCATTGCAGCACAGCGATGCACGCGTCGCCCAGGCTCACATCCATGCCAGCGCCGCCTTCCACAGATAGCCGAGCCCGATCGCCGTCACGATCCAGGCGGTCCAGCGCTTGAAGTCGACATCGCTGATCCGGTCAAGCACGCGCCCGCCCGCAACCGTGCCCAGCATGGACAGCGGCACGGCCAGCGCGAACACCCACCAGGGCGGCATGACGGACGCGTCTGCCGAGAGCAGCGGCGCCCCGAACACGATGATCTTGGCGAGATGGCTGAACACCTGCGTCGCGGCCTTGGTGGCGACGATCCGGTGCCGGCCGAGCGCCGTGCGCACGAAGAAGATGTCCAGCAGCGGCCCGGCGACGCCCGCCGTCAGATTGAGCGCGGTCACGAGAAAGCCGGAGACGAGCGCGTGCGATGTCTTCGCGGCATCGAGCGCGATCCAGCGGCGCGGCAGCCAGACCAGCATGGGCACCAGCCCGAGCAGCAGGAACAGCAGCGGCCGCGAGGGCATGAAGCCGACGAGCGAGACCACGCCCGCCGCGCAGGCCGAGGCGAACGCATAGTTGCGCAGGATTTTCCAGTCGACATGACGGCGGTGCAGCACGGCCCGCCAGCCATTGGCGACGAGCTGGAGAATGCCGTGGGTGACGAAGGCGGCGGAGACCGGCAGCAGCAGCGCCAGCGCGCCCATCAGCACCAGCCCGCCCGCCATGCCGAGAATGCCGGAGAGGAAGGCGGTGACGAACGCCGTGAGGATGATGAGCAGGCCGGTCATGCCGGTGCGCGGATAGCCGCATCACGGCCCGCCGTCACCCGCCATGGCACGGCCGGCACCTAGAATGTGTAGGCGAGGCCCAGGCCCATCATCCACTGGTCGCGCGAGCCGGCGATGCTGACGACCGGGCTGGCGGCATAATCGTTCAGCATCCGCGTATAGGCGATGCCGCCGATCGCGGAGAGCCCGCCGGTGAGATCGCCGGCGAGCGACACATTGACCGCACCGCCGACCGTCCAGTCCTTCCAGCCGGGTTTCGCGTCGAACACGGGCAGGCCGCTCGCGCCGCTCTGGGCCGGCGTGATCGTGTAATAGGTGCGCGTATAGGCCCCGTCGGCATGGGTGGCCGAGGCGAAGAGCATCGTCATCGAGCGGGTGCTGAGCGGCGTCATATAGCTGAGCGTGGGGTTGACGAGCGTGCCGCCATGGCCGCCCGCGACATCGTGGCGGACGCTGACGGTGGCGCTCAGCCGATCATAGTCGCTGGTGAAGACGCCGCGCCGCGCGACGCCGACCATGCCCCCCAGCTCGACCGACATGCCGACCTTGCCGAGCGCGCGGATGCGCGGATCGTCGATGGACTTGAGCATGGAGCGATTGAACCCGATCGATACGACCGGACCGGCGATCAGGTCCCAGCCCGGCCCTTTCGGCGCGGGGATCAGGTCCACGCTCAGGCGATTGCCGATATAGACGAAACCGATGCCGTGGATGGAGCCGATCGCGCCCGGCACCGGCAGCAGGCGGTAATCGTCCGATCCCTCATAATCGGTGACGCGCCCCAGGCCGGCGCCGGCAATGACGATGTCCCCGTCCGCGTCGGCGGGTCCGGACGATCGGGACTGGGCCTGGGCCAGCTGGGGCATGAGGAAGGAGACGGCGGTGAGAAGCAGGGTCGGGAAGATGCGCAAGTTCGGCTCCGATAGATCTGGGCTGGCCCCCCTCCAACGCCGCACCGCGCGCTTGGCTCCCATGCGCGGTGCATCGACTGTCCGGTCGATCCCGCGCAGGGGCCCTGCGCTCCATTGACGCCCGTCTGTAACGGACGATCGCCCCGCAAGGCCAGCCCCGGCTTCACCACCCTTTTCCTTTCCGCATCCACCGCGCTAAGGCGCCGGGATGACCGATACCGCACCTGCCGCCGCGTTCCGCGTGCCCGCCACGCCGGGCGATGCCCGCTTCGCCTTCCACGTCCACGCCACGGACGGCAAGGCGCGCACGGGCGAGATCGCCATGATGCGCGGCACCATCCGCACGCCGGCCTTCATGCCCGTGGGCACCGCCGCCACCGTGAAGGCGATGCGCCCGGCCGAGGTGCGCGCGAGCGGCGCGGACATCATCCTGGGCAACACCTATCATCTGATGCTGCGCCCCGGCGCGGAACGGGTGGCCGCGCTCGGCGGGCTGCACGCGCTCTCCGGCTGGGAGCGGCCGATCCTCACCGACAGCGGCGGCTATCAGGTGATGAGCCTCTCCAAGCTCGCCAAGGTGACCGAGGAGGGCGTGCGCTTCGCCAGCCATCTCGACGGATCGCGCCACATGCTGACGCCCGAGCGCTCGATGGAGATCCAGCGCCTGCTGGGATCGGACATCGTCATGGCGTTCGACGAGCTGGTGCCGACGACGACCACGCGCGATGCGCAGGCGCGGGCCATGGCGCGCTCGATGCGCTGGGCGGCGCGCTCGCGGGCCGGGTTCGACGCGGGCGGCGCGCACGCCGCGCGCGCGGCGCTGTTCGGTATCCAGCAGGGGGCGCTGGACATGGACCTGCGGCGGGAGTCCGCGCAGGCGCTCGTCGACATCGGGTTCGACGGCTATGCGGTCGGCGGCCTCGCCGTGGGCGAGGGGCAGGACGCGATGTTCGCCTGCCTCGACCATTGCGTGGTCCATCTGCCGGTCGACCGGCCGCGCTACCTGATGGGCGTGGGCAAGCCGGACGACATCGTGGGCGCGGTGGAGCGCGGCATCGACATGTTCGACTGCGTGCTGCCCACCCGCTCGGGCCGCAACGGGCAGGCCTTCACTTGGCATGGCCCGCTCAACATCCGCAACGCCCGCTTCGCCGAGGACATGATCCCGCTCGACGCGCGCTGCACCTGCCCGGTCTGCGGCAGCGTGAGCCGTGCCTATCTGCATCATCTGGTGAAGGCCGGCGAGATGCTCGGCGCCATGCTGATGACCCAGCACAACCTCCATTTCTACCAGTCCCTGATGGCCGGGCTGCGCGATGCGATCCGCGATGGGCGCCTGCGCGATTTCGCGGACGGCTTCCGGCGGGACTATGCGAGCAAGGCTTTCTAGCGATCGCCTCGCCACTTTGACATGGCGGGCCTATGGCTGCATGGCGGTCGGCAGGCGCGGGCCGGTCGCGCGGCGCGGCGGCCCGGCCGCCGGTCCCTGCGTGAGTGCCCATGCAACGCCTTGATTTCGACATCGATGTTTTCCTGCGCGACTATTGGCAGAAGAAGCCGCTGCTGATCCGCAATCCGTGGGCGAACTGGGTCAATCCGCTGGAGCCGGACGACCTGGCCGGGCTGGCCTGCGAAAGCGGCGTCGAATCCCGCCTCATCACCTGCACGAGCGAGCGCTGGGCGCTGGAGCATGGACCGGTGGACGAGACCCGCTTCGGCCAGCTCGGGCGCAAGCCGTGGACGATGCTGGTCCAGGCGGTCGACCATTATGTCGCCGATGTCGCCGCGCTCGTCGCGCCGTTCCGCTTCGTGCCGAACTGGCGCATCGACGATGTGATGGTGAGCTACGCCACGGACGGCGGCGGCGTGGGCCCGCATTTCGATCAGTATGACGTGTTCCTGGTGCAGGGACTGGGCCGGCGCCGCTGGCAGGTGGGCGCGCCGTGCGACGATAGCACGCCGCTGCTGCCCCACGATCATCTTCGCCTGCTCGCCAATTTCGAGCCGACGCAGGAATGGATCCTGGAGCCGGGCGACATCCTCTATGTGCCGCCGCGCGTGCCGCATGACGGGGTCGCCATCGGCGATGACTGCATGACCTATTCGATCGGCTTCCGCGCGCCCTCGCGGCAGGAGCTGATCGCGGACTGGTGCGACCATCTGGCGGAGGAATTGCGCGACGAGGATCGCTATGCCGATCCCGACCTGCGCGCGCAGGACAATCCCGGCGAGATCATGCCGGATGCCATCGACCGGCTGCACGCGATGGTGACGCAGGCCGTGGCGGACCGCGACGCCTTCGCGCGCTGGTTCGGCGCCTATAACAGCACCCCGCGCTACCCGGATGCGGACTGGCGGCCGGAACAGCCCGTCACGACCGAAGATGCGCGCGCATGGCTGGGCGCGGGAACGCCGCTCTATCGCAATCCCGCCAGCCGCTTCTCCTTCATCCGGCAGGATGGCGACGGGCTGCTGCTGTTCGTCGATGGCGAATGCCATGAATGCACGGGCGATCTGGCCGCCTTCGCCGCGCGGCTGTGCGCGCGGGAGCAGTTGCCTGTCGATCCCGGCCTTGCCCGGTCGGACAGCGTGCCGGCGCTGGTCGCGACGTTGCTCAATCAGGGCAGCGTCACCTTCGAGCCGGAAGACTGAGGCAGGCGATGGCGCGCCTCGTCCTGTTCAACAAGCCCTATGGCGTGCTGACCCAGTTCACCGACGCACGTTCGCCCACGCCGCGCCCGACCCTCTCGGCCTATATCGACCTGCCCGGCGTCTATCCGGCCGGCCGGCTCGATCTGGACAGCGAGGGGCTGCTGCTGCTCACCGACGATGGCCGGCTCCAGGCGCGCATCGCCGATCCCCGGTTCAGGCTGCCCAAGACCTATCTGGCGCAGGTGGAAGGCGATCCGGCCGAGGCCGCGCTCGATCGGCTGCGGCACGGCATAGATCTCAAGGACGGGCCGACCCGGCCGGCGCAGGTCCGCCGCATCGATGCCCCGCCCGCCCTGTGGCCGCGCGATCCGCCGATCCGCGTGCGCAAGAGCGTGCCCGATTGCTGGATCGCGCTGACGATCCATGAGGGCCGCAACCGGCAGGTGCGCCGGATGACGGCGGCGATCGGCCACCCGACCCTGCGGCTCGTGCGCTGGCGCATCGGCGACTGGACGCTCGACGGGCTGCAACCGGGCGCATGGCGCCTGGCGGCGAGCGCGGACTCGATGCGATAGGGCAACGCTCTATTTTGTCTGGCGCCAAATCACTCTAGGGCTGACCCGGGACGACAGGCCAGGCGGAGAGAAGCAGCCAAGATGAGCGCACAGATGAGCGACGCGATCGACCGCGCCAGCGCGCATTCGCCCTTCCTGGCGCGACAGATCGAGGTCTATCCCGATCTTGTCGCGCTGCTGCGGACGGGTGCGGCGGACGCCGCCTGGGCCGCGGCGCGCGGACTGGCGGACGACGCCCCGATCGACCGACGGCTGCGCGTGCGGCGCAGCGCCGTGGCGCTGGTCGCGGCGCTGGCCGATCTCGCCGGGCTGTGGGATCTGGACACCGTCACCCGGCATCTCTCCGATTTCGCGGACGAGGCGATCGACGCGGCGCTCGCGGCCGCCTTTGCCGAGCGCTATCCCGATGACGAGGCGCGCGGCGTCGCAGTCATCGCGCTCGGCAAGCATGGCAGCGGCGAGCTGAACTACAGCTCGGACATCGACCCGATCCTGCTCTTCGATCCCGACACCATCCCCACGCGCGGGCGGGAGGAGCCGCAGGAGGCCGCGCTGCGCCTCGCCCGGCGGATGATCGCCCTGCTCTCCGAGCGGACGGCGGACGGCTATGTCTTCCGGGTCGACCTGCGCCTGCGGCCCAGTCCGGAAGTCTCGCCGATCATCCTGCCGGTGGATGCCGCCATCACTTATTATGAGAGCGCGGCGGTGGGCTGGGAGCAGGCCGCGTTCATCCGCGCGCGGGCGGCGGCGGGCGATATCGCGCTGGGGCAGGAATTCCTCCAGACGATCCGGCCGTTCGTCTGGCGGCGCAGCCTCGATTTCGGCGCGATCCGGGCGATCAGCGACGTTTCGCGCCGCATCCGCGCCCATTATGCGAGCGGCCAGCGCTTCGGCCCGGGGTTCGACCTCAAGCGCGGGCGCGGCGGCATTCGCGAGGTGGAGTTCTTCGCGCAGGCCCAGCAGCTCATCCAGGGCGGGCGCAACCCGGCCCTGCGCGCGCCGGCCACGCGCGAGGCGCTGCGCGTGCTGGGCGCGGCCGGGCTGATCGCGCCCGAGGCCGTGGCGCAACTGGACGCCGCCTATGTGATGCTGCGCACCATCGAGCATCGCCTCCAGATGGTCGACGATCGCCAGACGCACAGCCTGCCGGAGAGCGCGGAGGCGCTGGACAATGTGGCGCGGCTCGCCGGCCATGCCGATGGCGCGGCCCTGCTCGCCACGCTCTGGCCCCATGTCGAGGCGACCGGCGCGCGGTTCGACGAGCTGGTCGGCGAGGATGAGGGCGGTGCGGATGCGCGCCTGCCGAACGATCCGCGCGCGCTGGCGGCGCGGCTGGGCGATATCGGCATCGAGGAGACCGAGCCCTTCGTCCAGCGCATCGGCCATTGGCGCGACGGCAGCCTGCGGGCCCTGCGCAGCCCGGCGGCGCGCGAGGCGCTGGAGGAGCTGCTGCCCGACCTCATGCGCGAGCTGGCCCGCGCGCCGGCCCCGCTCACCGCGCTCAACAAGCTGGATCAGGTGATCGCCGGCCTGCCGAGCGCGGTCAATCTGCTGCGGCTGCTGGTGGCGCGCCCCGGTCTGGCGCAGACGCTGGTGACGATCCTCGCCCACGCCCCCACGCTCGCCGATGCGCTCGGCCGGCGGCCAGCGCTGTTCGACGGGCTGATCGATGCGAGCGCGCTGGACCTGCCGCCGGAGGTGCCGGCGCTGGTCGCGGACTGGCGCGCGCGCGACACCAGCGAGGATTTCCAGCAGCGGCTCGATCATGTGCGCCGCGCCGTGGGCGAGCGGCGCTTCGCGCTCGGCGTGCAGATCGTCAGCCGCGAGGTCGATCCGCTGGAGGTGGGGCGCGGCTATGCGCGCGTGGCCGGCGCGGCGGTGGACGTGCTGGCGCAGGCGGCCATCGCGGAGTTCGAGGAGACGCATGGCCGCGTGCCGGGCGGCGAGCTGGCGATCCTCGCGCTCGGCCGGTTCGGCGGCGGGCTGCTCACCCATGCCTCGGACCTCGATCTCATCTTCCTGTTCACCGGCGATTTCCAGGCGGAGTCGGACGGGCGTCGCCCGCTGGGCGGCACGCTCTATTTCAACCGCCTCTCGCAGCGGGTCATCAACGCGCTCTCCGTGCCGACCGCGGCCGGCGCGCTCTATGAGGTGGACACGCGGCTGCGCCCCTCGGGCAATCAGGGCCCGCTGGCGGTGAGCTTCGAGAGCTTCGCGCGCTATCAGGCGGAGAGCGCCTGGACGTGGGAGCATCTGGCGCTGTGCCGGGCGCGGCCGGTGTTCGGATCGGCCGGGGCGCGCGCGGACCTGCAGCGCATCATAGACGACACGCTGATGGTGCGGCGCGACCCCGCCGCGCTGCTGGCCGAGGCCGTGAAGATGCGCGGCGACATCGCCACCCACAAGCCGCCGGCCGGTCCGCTCGACGTGAAGCTGGCGCCGGGCGGGCTGGTGGACCTGGAATTCCTCATCCATGTGACGCAGCTCAGCCATGGCGCCGGCTTCTCGCCCAGCCTCAATGTGGCGCTGGAGAAGCTGACCGGCGCCGGCCTGCTGACGGCCGACCTCATCCCGGCGGCGGACCTGCTGACGCGCTATCTGGTCGTCTCCCGGCTGGTCACGCCGCGATCGACCGAACCGGCGGAGGAAAGCCGCTGGCTGGTCGCGCGCGCCTGCGCGGCAAGCGACTGGGCGGACCTGCTTGCCCGAATCGAAGCCGCGCGGCACACGATCGCGCAGCATTGGCGCGCGCTCGCGGCGCAGGCGCCCCAGGTGGAAGGAACGACATGATGCTGAGCGAAGGCGATACCCTGCCCGATGTCGCGCTGACCGGCGTGGACGGCGCGCCGATCCGGCTCGCGGATTTTCGCGGCAAGCCGCTGGTGGTCTATTTCTACCCCAAGGCCGATACGCCCGGCTGCACCACCGAGGCGATCGACTTCACCGGCCTGATCGACCGGTTCGCCGCGCTCGGCGTGCCGGTCATCGCGGTGTCCAAGGACCCGGTGAAGAAGCTCGCCCGCTTCGCCGAAAAACATGCCCTCGCGGTCACGCTCGCCTCGGACGAGGACGGCAGCGCATGCGAGGCGTTCGGCACCTGGATCGAGAAAAGCCTCTATGGCCGCAAATATATGGGCATCGAGCGCGCGACCTTCCTAGCGGACGCGGACGGCCGGATCGCGCGGATCTGGCACAAGGTGAAAGTGAAGGGCCATGCGGCGGCGGTGCTGGAGGCCGTGCAGGCGCTGGGCTGAGCCGAGCATCGCCCGCCCCGCCGGCCAATATCTCTCAGGGGGCTATCAACCCCCGACGACCCGCGCTACACTGCGCGCATTGATCCCCGGGGAGCCGGCTCTGGCTGAGAGGGATGGGTAGCGCCATCCGACCCGTTGAACCTGAACCGGCTCATACCGGCGGAGGGAGCGGAGCGGCCTCAATGCCTGTGGCCTGTCCCCGTCACCCCCTGCCCGAGCCCATGGCGCGCGGAAGGAGGCCGGACCACATGACCACGCTCTCGGTGCTGACGCTCTATCTCGCCGAGGCCCTCGGCCTCTATCTCATCCTCATCGGCCTCTCCGCGCTTGCCGCCCCGCAGCGCTGGAAAGCGATCATGGACGATCTGGCGACCTCGCCCGGCCTGCAGATCGCCCTGGGCCTGTCGGTGCTCGCCATCGGCATCGCGCTGGCCATCGCGCACAGCCGCCTCACCGATCCGCTGGCGATCATCGTGTCGGCGATCGGCTGGCTGGCGCTGCTGGAAGGCGCGCTGCTCATCGCGGTGCCCGGCCCGCTGCTGCGCATCGGCCACTGGTCGCTGGGCTTCACCCGCATCTGGGCGATCGTCGCTCTCATTCTCGGCATCGCGCTCGCGCTTGCCGGCCTCACCGGCACGGCTGGCCTGCCCGGCCACCCCACCGTCTGACCTCCCGAACGAAAGGCCCGCCCCATGGCTGATATTCCCGCCCGCACCGAAGTCCCGGTCACCACCGGCCCCATTCGCGGCTCGCGCAAGGTCCATGTCGCCGCCAAGTCCGGCAGCGGCATCCGCGTCGCCATGCGCGAGATCGATCTGGAGCCCGGTTCGGGCGAGCCCAGCATCCGCGTCTACGACACCAGCGGCCCTTATACGGACCCCGCCGCGCAGATCGACATCATGGCCGGCCTGCCCGCCCTGCGCCGGGACTGGATCGTCGGTCGCGGCGATGTCGAGGCCTATGAGGGCCGCGTCCTCAAGCCGGAGGACAACGGCCAGCTCGGCCCGGACCGCTCCGGCGGCGTGCGCCCCTTCCCCAATGTCGTGCAGCGCCCGCTGCGCGCGAAGGCCGGCGGCAACGTCTCCCAGATGCACTATGCCCGGCGCGGCATCATCACGCCGGAGATGGAATATGTCGCCGAGCGCGAAAATCTCGGCCGTGAACGCCTGAAGGACTATGTGCGCGACGGGCAGGACTGGGGCGCCAGCATCCCCGATTATGTGACGCCCGAGTTCGTCCGCGACGAGGTGGCGCGCGGCCGGGCGATCATCCCCAGCAACATCAACCACCCCGAATCCGAGCCGATGGCGATCGGCCGCAATTTCCTGGTCAAGATCAACGCCAATATCGGCAACTCGGCGGTCGCATCGGACGTGGCGAACGAAGTCGACAAGATGGTCTGGTCGATCCGCTGGGGCGCGGACACGGTGATGGACCTCTCCACCGGCCGCAACATCCACGACACGCGCGAGTGGATCATCCGCAACAGCCCCGTGCCGATCGGCACCGTGCCCCTCTATCAGGCGCTGGAGAAGGTCGGCGGCATCGCCGAGGAACTGACCTGGGAGATTTTCCGCGATACGCTCATCGAGCAGGCCGAGCAGGGCGTGGACTATTTCACCATCCATGCCGGGGTGCGGCTCGCCTATATTCCGATGACCGCAAAGCGCGTCACCGGCATCGTCTCGCGCGGCGGCTCGATCATGGCGAAATGGTGCCTCTCCCATCACAAGGAGAGCTTCCTCTACGAGCATTTCGACGAGATCACCGAAATCATGAAGGCCTATGACATCGCCTATTCGCTGGGCGACGGCCTGCGCCCCGGCTCGATCGCGGACGCCAATGACGAGGCGCAATTCTCCGAGCTCTACACGCTGGGCGAACTGACCCGCCGCGCCTGGGCGCAGGACGTGCAGGTGATGATCGAGGGGCCGGGCCATGTGCCCATGCACAAGATCAAGGAGAATATGGACAAGCAGCTTGCCGTCTGCGGCGAGGCGCCCTTCTACACGCTCGGCCCGCTCACCACGGACATCGCGCCGGGCTATGACCATATTACCAGCGGCATCGGCGCCGCGATGATCGGCTGGTATGGCACGGCGATGCTCTGCTACGTGACGCCCAAGGAACATCTGGGCCTGCCGGACCGCGACGACGTGAAGGTCGGCGTCGTCACCTACAAGCTCGCCGCCCACGCCGCCGATCTCGCCAAGGGGCATCCGGCCGCCAAGGTGCGCGACGATGCGCTCTCCCGCGCAAGGTTCGAATTCCGCTGGCGCGACCAGTTCAACCTCAGCCTCGATCCCGATACGGCCGAGCAATATCACGACCAGACCCTGCCGGCCGAAGGCGCCAAGACCGCGCATTTCTGCTCCATGTGCGGGCCGAAATTCTGCTCGATGAAGATCACGCAGGAAGTGCGCGACTTCGCGGCGAAGCAGAATCAGGAGAGCACCGGCTTCATCGCGGCCGAGGAGGCCGAGAAGGGGATGCAGGAGATGAGCAAGATGTTCCGCGAGACCGGCAGCGAGCTTTACATGGGCGCCGGCGGCCGGGAGCATGATTGATCCCATCCGGCTGGATTAATTGGAAACAATGCTCCTGCCTGCCCAGGCAGGAGCAGGATATGGTTCCGTCTCAAATCCGCCTGCTGGATTTCCCCGCATAGCTCTGTTATAACACTCGTATGAACACGCCGCTCAAAATCACCAAGGTCGGCAACAGCGCCGGCGTCATCCTGCCCAAGGAGTTGCTTGCCCGCCTGCGAGTGACCCCCGGAGACATGCTCTATGTGACGGAAGCGCCCGATGGCGTGCGCATCACGGCGACCAATCCGGAGTTTGAGACACAGATGGTCCTTGCCGAGCAGATCATGCGTGAGGACCGCGACATCCTGCGTGCCCTGGCCAAGTAGACATATTCGTGATCCAGGCTGAGCGTTCCGAACCGGTCTGGATCGGCAAAACCGTCGCCTTGGCAATCCATGATCGCCAACTGGCTGAACATGGTGGCCCATCCGGCGTTCGCGATAATGGCATGCTCGAATCAGCCCTCATGCGCCCCGTCAATCAATGGGCCTATGGTGAGGATGACCTCAGCACACTTGCGGCTGCCTATGCCTTCGGCATCGCGCGCAACCATCCCTTCGCCGATGGCAACAAGCGCACAGCCTGGATGCTTGCGCGCCTCTTCCTGGCGCGCAACGGCGTCGAGCTGGCCTTTGTCCCTGCCGAGGCGACACAAACGGTTGTCGCTCTCGCCGCTGGCGAACTTTCCGAGTCTGCCCTCGCCGACTGGCTGCGAGCGCAGGTCAGAGCGCCATGACCGCACCCGCCGAACTCGCCATCCGCGCCCGCCGGGCCGCCTTCAACCGCGCTATCGCGGAGGGAGACGCGGCCGCCATCGGCCCGCTCCTCGCGCGCGATTGCGTCATGGTCACGGGCACGGACAGCGCCGTCATCGCCGGGCGCCATGCGCAGGTGAAGGTCTGGCAGCGCGAGTTCGCCGCATCCCGCCGCCTTGTCTATGTGCGCACGCCGGGCACCATCACGGTTTCGCCGGTGGAGCCCATCGCGCTCGAACAGGGCGAATGGCAGGGCAGCGAACAGACGGACGGCGCACTTGCCGCATCGGGCGTCTACAGCGCCAAATGGCGCGAGACCGGCGGCCAGTGGGTCATCGAGGCGGAGATGTTCGTCACGCTCGGTTGAGCGCGCCACCCCCGCTCGACCGGAACGGACGCTGCCGCCACGCATTGTCGGATCATGATCCGCAAGCTCGCATCCGGCTATCGCATCTATTCGCGCCACAAGGACCCGAAGACCGGCAAGCGCCGCAACCTCGGCACTTTTGCCACGCGCGCGGCAGCCGAGCAGCACGAGCGTGAAATCCACTATTTCAAGCAGCATTGAGCAGGCCATGGCAGGCAAGCGCAAGGAAAAGACCGCGCACCGGTGGTCGCAGGACGTCACCGCGCACAGCGACGCGCTGGATCTGGAGAAGGATATCTTCGCCCGCAAGGACCCCAGGGCCATCGCCGCATCGCTCAAGCGATCGGCCGAGCGCAGCAGGCGGCGCAAGGCGAGCCCGTTCCGCTCGGCCATGTCGATGCTCGTCTTCTATATCAACCGCGCCGGCAGCAGCCTCGATCCGGACCAGCGCAGGATATTGGAGGCTGCCAAGGACGAGCTGCGCGCCGCCTTCGATCGCCCGCGCAAGGCCGCCCCGATCTGATCCGCGCCGCCGCTCGCCCGGCCATCGCACCGGATGGGCGGATGGAGCCGCACGCCCCGCGCGATCGGGTTCGCACGCCCCTGCTTCCCTGCTATGGCCAGCGCTCCGCAAACTGCTCGAAGGAACCCCGCGTGCGCGCCATATCCCGCCTTCTCCCGTCCCTAGCGCTGGGGCTGGCCGCCTGCCACGCCGGCGGCGATGGCGCAGCCGTGCCCGGCGATCGTTCGGACAGCCAGCCCTATAATGAAGTCTCGGCGGAGGAGGAATTTCGCTTCCGCGGCACCGAACCCTTCTGGGGCGGCGAAGTGACCGGCACCGCGATGACCTATCGCACGCCGGAGCGGCCGGAGGGCGTGCCGGTCACCGTCTCCCGCTTCAACGGGCGCGGCGGCTTCTCCTATAGTGGCAAGCTGGAGGGCGAGACCTTCACCATGGCGGTGACGCCGGGCCAGTGCAGCGACGGCATGTCCGACCGGACCTACCCGTTCGTCGTCATGTTCCAGCGCGGCAAGCAGGAGCTGCATGGCTGCGCCTGGTCGGCAAGCCATCCCTATACCGGGCCGGCAGCACCCTGAGCCCTCTCAGCGCCCCGACACCGCGACGCTCTGCGCGATCATCGTCACCGGGCCGAAGGCGGTGAGGAAAGCGACGTCCGCCGCGTCCCGGCCGATGCCGATCTTGGCCATGTCCGCCTGCCGCGCCATGCCGGTCGGGTCGACGAGGTGCCAGGCGCCATCCAGGAACACCTCCGCCACCGCGTGGAAATCCTGCGGCTCGACGCCAAGGCCGTAGACGCTGGCGAAGCGCGCGGGCACGCCGCCGGCGCGCGCGAGCGTGATGAGCATATGCGCGAAATCCCGGCACACGCCCTGCCGCCGCACGAAGGTCTCCAGCGCCGTCGTGGTCGCGTCGCTGGCGCCGGGCATGTAGCGGAAGCGGCTCTCCACATAGTCGCGCTGCGCGGCGACCAGCGCGCCGCCGCGCAACTCGCCGAACTGCTCCTGTACGAAGGAGCGGAAGGCGTTGGCCGGGCAGTAGCAGGAATCGAGCAGATAGGCGATCGTCTCGCCCGGCAGCATATGCGGCGGCACCGGCTCCAGCCCGTCCACATCGGCGAGGATGCGGGCGATGTCGACCTGCGCATGGTAATCGGCGGTGAACCGCCCGTGCGCGCGCAGCAGCACGCGCTCGCCAATATCGTCCTGCGCGGCGACGCGGGCGAAATGGTCGCACGGGCTCAGCGTGAGCGTGGCGTTGGAGACGGATTGCTCCGGCAGATGCGCGGCCTCGATCTGGAGGATGAGATCGGTCGGGCCGGCAAGCTCATAGTCGAGCGAGACATGGATATGGAGCGTCATGCCGCTCCAATGCACGAACGGCCCGATGGTGACGAGCCCTCCCTCGACTCATGCGACAATATGGAACATAATAAGAACATAAACCCCGCATCCCGAGTCGCTCCATGAACCCTCCGCAGCCTCGATTGCTCGGCCATCGCTATTTCTTCGCGCTGAAGCCGGAGCCGGTCATGGCGCGCCGCACCGCCGCCTTCGCGCAGGAGCGGCTCGGGCCGCAAGGGCTGCTCGCGGCCGATCGCCTGCACGTCACGCTCGCGCTCACCGAGGACCGGGCGAGACCGGACGATGCGCTCGTCGCCGCGCTGCGCCGGGCGGGCGATGCCGTGCGCGCGGCACCGTTCGACCTGCTGCTGGACAGGCTGAGCCATGGCAGCGCCACCGTGGCCCTGCGCCCCGGCCGCACGTCGCCGCCCCTCCAGGCGCTGCAGGCCTGCATCGCCGGGGCGATGGCGCTGGAGGGGATCGCGATGCGCGCGGACTGGCGGTTCAGCCCGCACGAGACGCTCTGCTATCGCAAGGGCCCGAGCCATATGGAAGCGATCGAGGGCTTCGTCTGGCATGTGCGCGATTTCGTGCTGGTGCACAGCCTGATCGGCCTCACCCGGCACGAGACGATCGCATGCTGGCCGCTGCGCGCGCCGGTCCAGGCGCAGGGGCAATTGCTGTGAGGGCACGGCATCGCGCGAGGCTCTGGCGGCGCCAGCCTGCTGATCCCATATGGCGATCATGACCCAGATCGACGCCACCACCACCGACACCACCGCCACCGACACCGCCGTCATCCAGCCCAGCCTGTTCATTCCGCATGGCGGCGGGCCCTGCTTCTTCATTCCCGATCCGAACGGCACGTGGCGCGACATGGAGGCTTATCTGCGCGCGCTCGCCGGTCGATTGCCGGCGCGGCCGCGCGCGATCCTGCTCATCTCCGGCCATTGGGAGAATCGCGGCGGCTTCGCCTTCACCGGCGCCGACCGGCCCGGCCTGATCTATGATTATTACGGCTTCCCGCCGGATAGCTATGCGCTGACCTATCCCGTCCCCGGCGATCCCGCGCTCGCCGCCCGGGCGGCGACGCTGCTGCGCGAGAAGGGCTTCACCGCAACTGTCGATCCGGCGCGCGGGCTCGATCATGGCGTGTTCGTGCCGATGAAGGTCGCCTTCCCGGATGCGGACATCCCGCTCGTGCAGATGTCGCTCGACGCCAGCCTCGATCCCGCCCTGCACCTGCGCGCCGGCGCGGCGCTGGCGCCGCTGCGCGCGGAAGGCGTGCTCATCATCGGATCGGGCATGAGCTTCCACAATCTGCGCGCCTATGGCGATCCGCGCATCGCGCCGCCCTCGCAGGCGTTCGACGACTGGCTGACCAGCGCCGCGACCGCGCCGCCGGCCGAGCGCGCCGCGCTGCTCGCACAGTGGCAAGGCGCACCCTATGCCCGCTTCTGCCATCCGCGCGAGGAGCATCTGCTGCCGCTCATGGTCGCGGCCGGCGCATCGGGCGCGCCCGGCATCCATGATTTCGGCGGGATGGTGATGGGCAGCGCGATCTCCGGCTACAGCTTCGCCTGATCGCCGCCCGCCACGGCCCGCGGCCTGCCCCATGCCCCAATTCTACCGCCTCGACGCCAGCGCGCGCGACCTGGCCGACCGGTTCGGGGCCGATCCGGGTCGCGATCCGTGGGCGGGCGGCTATGTCTCGCCCGGGCGATTCGCGCCGGTGATCGTGGGCGGGGCGGATGGCGGGCGGCGGATCGTGCCGCGCCTGTGGGGCGTGCCGCCACCGCCGGCGGCCGCGCTCGCCGGTGGCGCGCCCGTCGCCCATGTGCGCAATCTGGAGAGCCCGTTCTGGATCGGCACGTTGCGCCACCGGCATCTGCGCTGCCTCGTGCCCGCCACCGCCTTCCCCGCGTGGAGCGAGGCGCCCGACCCCGCCACCGGGAAACGCCGCCAGCACCGTTTCACTCTTCCCGCCCAGCCGCTGTTCGCCTTCGCCGGCATCTGGCGGGACAGCGAGGTGCCGAGCTTCGCCATCCTCACCTGCGAGCCCAACCGCCTCGTGCGCGCACTGCATCGCCGCGCGATGCCGGTCATCCTCCACCGCGAGGATGAGGAGAGCTGGCTGCGCGCGGGCTGGGCGCGCGCGCAAAAGCTGGTCGCGCCTTTCCCCTCGCAGCTCATGGCGATGGACCGGGCCGCGCCCCCGCCCGCGGACGGCGCCGGCTGATCGCCCGGGACATGTGTCGCGATCGAAAGATTTGGTTTGTGTCACATACTAATTTGCGGCACCTTGCCGGCGAACGGACCGGCTGGCGAAGGCCTGCGCTTCGGCACATATGAGGAGAGGCACAAGTGGCACAGATCATCGGCGGCTTCGCCGTTTCGCATACCCCCACCATCGCCTTCGCGCATGACGCGAACAAATATGACGATCCGGTCTGGGCGCCGATCTTCCAGGGTTTCGAGCCGGTCAAGCAGTGGCTCGCCGAGCAGAAGCCCGATGTGATCTTCTATGTCTATAACGATCACATGACCTCCTTCTTCGAGCATTATTCGCACTTCGCGCTGGGCGTGGGCGAGGACTACAGGCCGGCGGACGAAGGCGGCGGCCAGCGCGACCTGCCCGCGATCCAGGGCGATCCGGCGCTCGCCAAGCATATCGCCGAATGTCTCGTCGCCGACGAGTTCGACCTTGCCTACTGGCAGGGCATGGGGCTGGACCATGGCGCCTTCTCGCCGCTCTCGGTGCTGCTGCCGCATGAGCATGGCTGGCCCTGCCGCCTCGTCCCGCTCCAGTGCGGCGTCCTCCAGCATCCCATCCCCAAGGCGAAGCGCTTCTGGAATTTCGGCCGCTCGCTGCGCCGCGCGATCCAGAGCTACCCGAAGGACATCAAGGTGGCGATCGCCGGCACCGGCGGGCTCTCCCACCAGGTCCATGGCGAGCGCGCGGGCTTCAACAACACGCAGTGGGACATGGAGTTCATGGACCGGCTCGCCAACGACCCCGAATCGCTGCTGGACGCGACCGTGGTCGATCTGGCGACCAAGGGCGGCTGGGAAGGCGCCGAGGTGGTGATGTGGCTGCTGATGCGCGGCGCGCTCTCGCCCGAGGTGAAGACGCTGCACCAGAGCTATTTCCTCCCCTCCATGACCGCCATCGCGACCATGTTGTTCGAGGATGAGGGCGATGCGACCCCGCCAGCCGAGAGCGACGAGGCCCTGCGCGCCCGCGCCGCGCGCGAGCTGGCCGGTGTCGATGCGATCGAGGGCACCTATCCCTTCACCATCGACCGCGCTGTGAAGGGCTTCCGCATCAATCACTTCCTGCACCGGCTGATCGAGCCGGATTTCCGCAAGCGCTTCGTGGAGGATCAGGAAGGCCTCTTCGCCGACTCCGACCTCACCGACGAGGAGAAGGCGCTGATCCGCAGCCGCGACTGGATCGGCATGATCCATTATGGCGTGATCTTCTTCATGCTGGAGAAGATGGCGGCCGTGCTCGGCATCGGGAATATCGACATCTATGCCGCGTTCCGGGGCCTTTCGGTTCCCGAGTTCCAGAAGACCCGCAATGCGGCGATCACCTATTCGGTGGCCGGCAAGCAATAGGCGCGACAGAGCGGCCTGGAGAGGGGTAAGGCTCTCGCGGGGAAGCACATCCTCCGGACCAGTGCTCTTGGCATTCCACCTTCCGGCGCGGCGCCGCGCTTGATATGCCGGTGCAATCGCCGGGAGAGGGGGCTGTTGCATGAGGCCGATCATCGCATGATCGCGGACGACGAGGCCGGGCACGGCGCAATTGCCGCGCCGCCAAACGGCATCCCCGCCCGCCGCTACGAGCTCCTCGTCCTGCTCATCCTCGCGCTGGTCAACGGCGTGGTCGCGCTGGATCGGCTGGCGGTCAATTTCCTCTCGCCCTACATCATCGCCGATTTCGGGCTGAGCAACACCCAGCTCGGCCTGCTCTCCTCCGCGCTCTCCGCCGCCATCTCCGTCTCCGGGCTGATCTTCGCGGCGCTGGCCGATCGCACCGGGCGGCAGAAGACCATCCTCGTCTGGATGCTCGTCGCTTTCTCGCTGATGTCGGGCGGCGCGGGCATCGCCATGGGTTTCGCGACCCTGTTCCTTGCCCGGCTGCTGCTCGGCGTGACCGAGGGGCCGCTGGTGCCGCTCACCCAGACGATCATGGGCGCGGCCTCGGCGCCCCGGCGGCGCGGCCTGAACATGGGGACGATGCAGATCGGCGGCGCCTTCCTGATCGGCGCGATGCTGGGCCCGGTGATCGTGGTGCAGGCGGCCGAGCGGATCGGCTGGCAGGCGACCTTCTTCCTGAGCGCCGCGCCCGGCCTTGCCTGCGCATTGCTGGTCGCGCTGTTCATCCGGCAGCCCCTCACGGCGCGCGCGCCACAGGCGCGAGGCAGCGTCCCGGCGGCGGAACTGCCTTCGATCCGCACGCTGCTGCGCTCGCGCAACCTGCTGCTCTCCATGGCCATCGCCGCGCTGTTCACCGCCTGGATCACCATCCAGAACGTGTTCCTGCCGCGCTATCTGACCGAGCATATGGGCTATAGCCGCAGCGCGATGGCCTGGCTGCTCAGCCTCTCCGGTCTGGGCGGCCTCGCCGGCGGCGTGCTGATCCCGGCGCTGTCCGACCGGTTCGGCCGCAAGCCGATGACCATGCTCGCCGGCTTCGGATCGATCCTGGTGCCGCTCGCGCTGCTGAGCGTGGCCAGCGAGCCGATGCTGCTCGCCATGCTCATGGCCATCGGCGGGATGACCGTGGGCTGCGCGCCGCTGGTCTGCGCCATCATCCCCTCCGAGAGCGTCGATCCGGCGCGGGTGACGACGGCGGTCGCGCTCTCCATGTGCACGGCCGAGCTGGTCGGCGGCGTGCTCTCCCCGCCGATCGCGGGCTGGGCCGCGGACATATGGGGCCTGCGGGCGGTCTTCTGGCTCGACATCGCGCTGGCGATCGCCTGCGGTGCGCTGGCCATGGCCCTGCGCGAGACCGCGGCGGCGCGGGCGTAGAGCCTGTCCTGATCGAATGGAACCAGTGCTCCTGCGCAGGCAGGAGCCCAGGGCCCAGCCGCAATCCCTCGCCGCTCTGGGCTCCTGCCTGCGCAGGAGCACGAGCTTGCTCCATGGCAACAGGACAGACCCCGCAGCATCGCGCCCGAAAGTGGGCACCGATTCTCCCCGGCGATCAGCGCTGCGCGATCGCCGAGTAGAGGATCGGCCATTCCCATGCGCCCCGGCAGACCGGCATGGAGCGCGCTTCGGTCAGGCGGAACGTCCCGCCATCCCAGCGATAGGTCTCGGCCGTGCCGCAATCGCCCAGGCCGCGTCCCTTGGCGAAGCTGGAAAGCTCCCCCTTCTCCGGGTTCCAGCGGGCATTGACGATGAGCGGCGGCGTGCCGGGATCGCCGGTGAAGCCGGGCGCATGGTCGAACTGCGCGACCTGGAACTGCCAGCGCCCCGGCCCGCCAACGCCCACCAGCGGCACCGCGCTCACATTATATTCGCCGGCATTGCACGGGAGCAGCACGAGCGCGTGGGTCTCGTCCAGCCGGTGCGTCTCCAGCGCATGGTCATTGTCCAGCCGGGCCTCGCACACGGCGAGGCGGCGCGCGGCCGCCTGCTCGTCGGGCGTCAGCTCCGGCGGCGGCGCGCTGGGCAGGACCGGCGCGGCGATGGTGACGACCGGCTCGGGCGGCACGGGCCGCGCCATCGCGACCGGCCCGTCGCCGATCGCGGCGAGCGCGCCCTGGCTGCCGACGCGGCCCTGCTGCTCGTCCATATAGCGCAGCGCTTCGGGCAGGCCGCGCAGCGACGGCGCATCGATCACGCGGCGCTTCTCGCGCAGTTCGACGGCATAGCTGCTGCCGAGCGTGCGGATCATCGTGACGGCGCTCGGCCCGCCGATCTCGATCATGTCGCCCTGCGCCTTGATCTGCGCGAGCGGCTGATTGTCGGCGACGAGGTCGATCTTGCCGCGCAGCTGGTCGGCCCCGATCAGCCGCAGCAGCCCCGCGCCGTCCGGCCCGCCCGCCCGCTGGATCGTCACCAGCACCGAATAGGCCGTGCCCGTCCCCTCCGGCAGGAGCGAGACCGCGCTGCAGTTCAGCCGATTGTCGCAGCCGACAGCCCAGTCCTCGAAGATCTGCAGGCGACCGAGCGCGGGCGCGTTCCCGGGGCTGCGCGAGGGCGGCGGCGCGGGCGCATGGACGCCCGCCGCGCCTTCGAGCGGGGGCGGCTCCGGCAGGGGCGCGTCCACATCCTGCGCCGCGAGCGGCACGACCCACGCACCCAGGGCGACCAACGCGCCGACCCGTGCGACCATTGCGACAAAGCTTGTCATCGGGGCCCTCATAATGCAGTTGATCCCAATGGTGTAGAGCGAAGCTGCGGGACAGTGGGACGCAACGGAAGGGATATGACCATGCGGAAGATCGGCGTCATCGGAGCCGGGCAGATGGGCGCCGGCATCGCCCAGGTCTCGGCCCAGTCGGGCCATGACGTGCTGCTGCGCGACATCGACATCGCCCGTGCGCAAGCCGGCAAGGCGGGCATCGCCAAACGCCTCGCGCGCAGCGTCGAGAACGGCAAGATCGCGGCGGACGAGGCCGAGGCGGCGCTGGCCCGGATCACGCCGCTGGCCGATCTCGACGCGTTCGCCCAGTGCGATCTGGTCATCGAGGCCGCCACCGAGCGGGAAGAGATCAAGCGCGCCATCTTCGCCGATGTGAGCGCCGTGCTGGGCCCGCAGGCCATCCTCGCGTCCAACACCTCATCCATCCCGATCACCCGGCTTGCGCAGGCGAGCGGCGATCCCGCGCGCTTCATCGGCGTGCATTTCTTCAATCCGGTGCCGGTCATGGGGCTGATCGAAGTGATTCGCGGCCTCGCCACCGCGCCCGAGACCGTGGCCGCGGTGGAAGCCTTCGCCCGCGCGCTCGGCAAGGAGGTCGTCCATGCCTTCGATGCGCCGGGCTTCATCGTCAACCGCATCCTGATGCCGATGCTCAACGAGGCGATCTTCGCGCTGGGCGAGGGCGTGGCGAGCGTGACGGACATCGACACCGCGATTCGCCTCGGCCTCAACCATCCGATGGGCCCGCTCACCCTGGCCGATTTCGTGGGGCTCGATACCTGCCTGGAGATCTGCCGGGTGCTCCATTCCACCACCGGCGACCCCAAGTTCCGCCCCGCGCCGCTGCTCGTCAAGTATGTCGAGGCCGGCTGGCTGGGCCGCAAGACCGGCAAGGGCTTCTACGACTATGCCGGCCCGGAGCCGGTGCCGACCCGTTGATCGCACCGGCCGAAGGATCTTTGGGCGAAGCGTCTTTCCCTTTCTCACGGGTCTGGTAGACTTTTCGCGGAGCCGCAGCTCATAGCGGCCCGAGGAGAGACCATGTCCAACGGCCTGACGGAGTGCCAGCGCACGCAGCTCGCACTCGATTCGATCGGCATGCGGCAGCGGGGCACCGCCGTCGGCCTGCTGCAACTGTGCAAGGAACTGCTCGACGCGGGCGTGCTCGGCCAGGACGCCGTGGTCCGCATCCGCGAGGCGATCGTGGCGGATGTGGCGCTCACCTGCCCGCGCACGGTGCAGGTCTCCGATTATCAGGACATCATCCGCGCCCGGCTCGATTCGATCCTGGCGCCGGCCGGCGCGGCGGCCATGACGGCGCTGGAGCCCGCGGCGCGGCACTGACCGGCCGGGGCATCCGCTACAGGCTGAGCATCAGCCCCGCCAGCGCCGCGCTCATCAGGTTGGCGAGGCTGCCGGCGATCAGCGCCTTGATGCCGAGCCGGGCGATCATCGGCCGCTGGTTGGGCGCGAGATTGCCGGTCACCGCCATCTGGATCGCGATCGAGGAGAAGTTGGCGAAACCGCACAACGCGAAGGTGGCGATGGCGATGGTGTTCGGGGACAGCGCGCCCTGCGCCTGTCCCAGCTCGATATAGGCCACGAACTCGTTGAGCACGACCTTGGTGCCAAACAGGCCGCCGGCGATCTGCGCCTCGTTCCACGGGATGTTGAGCAGCAGCATGACCGGCGCGAAGATCTTGCCGAGCAGCATCTGGAAGCTGAGATCGGGATAGCCGAACCAGCCGCCGACGCCCGCGAGCAGCCCGTTGGCGAGCGCCACCAGCGCGACGAAGGCGAGCACCATGGCGCCGACCGCCACGGCCAGCTTCACGCCGGTCTGCGCGCCCTGCGCCGCCGCCATGATGATGTTGGCCGGTCTCTCCTCGTCATGCGTCGCTTCCGGCAGCGGCTCGCCGGGCGTGCCCTCAGGGAGCAGCGCGGCCGGCCCGCGCCCGCTGATCCGCACGTCGGGCAGGTGGACGTCGGCGGCGCCGGCCGGTTCGAGCGGCAGTTCGCCCTGCGCGGGCGTGCGATCGTCCGGCATGATGATCTTGGCCATCAGGATGCCGCCGGGCGCGGCCATGAAGCTCGCGGCCAGCAGATAGTCGATCTTGATCCCCATCGAGGCATAGGCGGCCAGGATGGTGCCGGCCACGCCGGCCATGCCGCTGGTCATCACCGTGAAGAGCTGCGGCGGCGTGAGGCCGGCCAGATAGGGGCGAATCACCAGCGGGCTCTCGCTCTGCCCCACGAAGATGTTGGCCGCCGCGCACAGGCTCTCGACCTTGGAGACGCCCGTCACCGCCTCGATCGCGCCGCCGACCCAGCGCACGATGAGCTGCATGATGCCGAGATAATAGAGGATCGAGACCAGGCTCGCGAAGAAGATGATGACCGGCAGCGCCGCGATGGCGAAGCTGGTGCCGCCCACATCGGGCCGGGCGAGCGGGCCGAAGATGAAATCCGTGCCCGCCTGCGCATAGCCCAGCAGATTGGCGACGCCGCCAGACATGGCGGAGATGACCGCCTTGCCGGCCGGCACGTAGAGGACCAGCACCGCGATGCCCGCCTGCAGCGCAAAGGCGGAGGCGACGATGCGCGGGCGGATGGCGCGGCGGTTGCTGGACAGCAGGACGGCGATGGCGAGAATGGCGAGGATGCCGCCGAGACCGATGACGATGGGCATAGGTGAAAAGCGCAGTCCCCCTGAGCGCCGGCCAGGGCGACCGGCGCATGGCCGCCCCTTATACAGGCGCGGCGGCAGGCGGCAATCGGCGCGAACATGTGCATGGACGGCACACCCGCGCGCGCCATGCGCACGCCTGTTCCGCGCGCTCTTTCCGAGCGCGGACAAAGCCGATAAGGACCGGCAATGTCACAAGGCTCCACTGCGCCCGCCCGCATCCCGACATCCCTGTTCTTCCTCTCGGTCTTCTATGGCGGGATGGTCTGCATCGCCGGCGTGCTCGGCAACAAGCAGGTCTCGCTGGGGCCGCTCGGCGGCATCGGCCCGCTGCTCGGGCTGGGCCCGCTGGCGGTGGAAGCCGGCATCTTCGCCTTCCTGCTGCTCGTCGTCGTGTCGAGCGCCGTCGCGGAGCTGCACGGGCGCGCGACCGCCAACCGGCTGGTGCAGTTCGGCTTCGTGCCGCTGATCCTCTCCATCCTGCTGTCCGTCGTGGTCCTCGCCCTGCCGGCGGCCAGCGACATGGCGCCCGAGCGGCAGAGCGCCTTCGCCATGATGATGAGCGGCACGCCGCGCATCTGGGCCGGCGGCATCGTCGCCTATGGCATCTCGCAGACGCTCAACGTCACCTTGTTCGCCTGGCTCAAGGGCCGCGAGGGCGGGAAGATGCTCTGGCTGCGCGCCGCCATCGCCTCCATGCTCTCGCAGATCGTCGACACATTGCTGTTCGTCACCATCGCCTTCCTCGGCGTCTTCCCGATCACCGAGCTGATGGTCGGCCAGATGCTCGCCAAGGTGCTGCTCTCGGCCATCCTCGTGCCGCCGCTCATCTATGTGTTCGTGACTCTGGGCCGGCGGCTGGATGCCTGACCGGGGCACGCACCCCGCCCTCCTTCCTTGCACCGCTCCCCCCAAGGCCGTATGCGCCCGCGCATGACCATCGACCGCTACGCACCGGACGCCGCCCTGCTCGCCAAGGCCGAGACGCTCACCGAAGCCCTGCCTTATATGCAGCGCTATGCCGGCGAGACCTTCGTCGTGAAATATGGCGGCCATGCCATGGGCGACCCGGAGGCGGCGCGCGATTTCGCCGAGGATGTGGTGCTCATGAAGATGGTCGGCATCAATGTCGTCGTCGTGCATGGCGGCGGACCGCAGATCGGCGCGATGCTCAAGAAGCTGGGCGTCGAGAGCCGGTTCGTGAACGGCCTGCGCGTGACCGACGCGGAGACCGCGCAGATCGCCGAGATGGTCCTCGCCGGCTCGATCAACAAGGAGATCGTCGGCTGGATCGCCGGGGCGGGCGGCCGCGCGGTCGGCATTTCCGGCAAGGATGGCGGGCTGGTGCTGTGCGAGAAGGTGGGCAGCACGCGCGCGCCCGATCCCAATAGCGGCATCGAGCGGCATGTGGACCTGGGCTTCGTCGGCGATCCGGTGAAGGTCGATCGCCGCATCCTCGATTCGCTCTCGCGCGACGGCATCATCCCGGTGATCGCCCCGGTCGGCATCGGCGCGGACGGCCAGACCTATAATGTGAACGCCGACACCATGGCCGGCGCCATCGCGTCCGAGCTCAAGGCACGGCGCTTCTTCCTGCTGACCGATGTGCCCGGCGTGCTGAGCAAGGAGAAGGACCTGCTCTCCGATCTCGATCCGGCGCGCATCGCGGGGCTGGTGAGCGACGGCACCATCTCCGGCGGCATGATCCCCAAGGTGGAGACCTGCGTGAAGGCGGTCGAGGGCGGGGTGGACGCCGCGGTCATCCTCGATGGACGAGTGCCGCATGTGATGCTGCTGGAGATCTTCACCAAGCAGGGCGCCGGCACGCTGGTGCATCTGTAGGAGGGACAACCCTCGGTCGAGCAGCCGTCGGGAACCATCTTCCCCACGACAGCCTCGCTCGGCTCACCCCCTCCCCCGAAACGAACGGATCGGAGGCAACGCCCTTGCCCCCGCCGTCTCCGCTGGGTTAGACGCCTTCCCACCACCAACTGCACCGGACCCCTCATGGCCACTGCCCTCATCCAGACACTGGCGATCCTGCTCGACGTGGCCTGGTGGATCATCATCGTCCAGGCGATCCTGAGCTGGTTGATCGCATTCAATGTCATCAACACCAGCAACGACATCATCCGCAGCATCTGGATCGCGCTCGATCGGCTCACCGAGCCGCTCTACCGGCCGATCCGCCGCATCATGCCGGATCTGGGCGCGCTCGATCTTTCGCCGATGGTCGTGCTGCTCCTCATCATCATCCTGCGCGGCCCTGTGCTCGGCGCACTCGCCCGCGCGACGCTGACGATGTGAGCGGGCCGGTCCGCCGCGCCGGCGCGGACCTGCTCGTCGCCATCCGCCTGACACCCAAGGCCGCCCACGCAAAGCTGGGCGGCCTTTTCGTCGATTCGGCCGGGCAGGGCTGGTTGCGGGCCAGCGTCACCGCGCCGCCGGACAAGGGGAAGGCCAATGCGGCGCTCATATCCCTGCTCGCAAAGCGGGTCGGCGTGCCGCCATCGACGATTTTGCTGGAGGCAGGCGACACCAACAGGCTAAAGCGCCTGCGGATTGCGGACTGCACGCCAGCGATCGAACAGCTTTTGACAGATATCGCCAGCGAGGAGCGGACAGAGACATGACTTTGGGCAAGACAATCGACGGCAAGGCGTTCGCGGCCAAGGTGCAGGACAAGGTCGCGGCAGGCGTCGCGGCATTTGTGGAGAAGGTCGGCCGCAAGCCCGGCCTGGCGGTGGTGCTGGTCGGCGAGGACCCGGCGAGCGCGGTCTATGTGCGCTCCAAGGGCAAGATGACCGTGCAGCTCGGGATGGAGAGCTTCGAGTTCAAGCGCCCGGCCAATATCGGCCAGGAGGAGCTGATGGAGCTGGTCGAGGAGCTGAACGGCGATCCGCGCGTGGACGGCATCCTGGTGCAGCTGCCGCTGCCCAAGCATCTCGACGAGCAGGCCGTGGTGAACGCGATCAATCCCGACAAGGATGTCGACGGCCTCACCCCGATCAGCTCGGGCCGCCTCGCGCTCGGCCTGCCCGGCCTGGTGCCCTGCACGCCGCTCGGCAGCCTGATGCTGCTCAAGGACGAGCTGGGTGACCTGTCCGGCAAGACCGCCGTGGTCGTCGGCCGCTCCATCCTCGTCGGCAAGCCGATGGCGCAGCTGCTGCTCGGCGAGAACTGCACCGTCACCATCGCGCACAGCCGCACGAAGGACCTCGCCAATGTCGTCCATCAGGCGGACATCGTGGTCGCCGCCGTGGGCCGGCCGGAGATGATCAAGGGCGACTGGATCAAGCCGGGCGCGACCGTGATCGACGTGGGCATCAACCGCGTGCCGGCGGCCGAGGAAGGCAAGACCAAGCTGGTCGGCGATGTCGATACGGCCGGGGCGATCAGCCATGTCGCCGGCATCACGCCGGTGCCCGGCGGCGTGGGCCCGATGACCATCGCCGTGCTGATGCGCAACACGCTGGCCGCCGCGCACATGCGCGAAGGCCTGCCGGCCCTCGCAGAGCTTTGATCCGGCGGGTCGCCATGGCGGCGGCGGCGGGCATCGCGCTGGTCGCGACGCTCGCCACCGCCCAGCAGCGGCCGCCCGGCGGCGGACGCGAGCGCATGGCGGCCGCCCCCAATCCCAGCGCCATCGTCTCGGCCGAGCTGGCCTTCGCCCGGCTCGCCCGCGAGCGCGGCCAGTGGACCGCCTTCCGCGAGACGGCGGAAGACGATGCGATCATGTTCCTGCCCGACACCGTCAACGCGCAGGCCTGGCTCAGGAAGCGGCCCGATCCGGCGCAAGCGGTCGCCTGGTCGCCCCGCGCGGTCTATGTCTCGTGCGATGGCGGCTATGGCGTCTCGACCGGCCCCTGGACCCAGGCGGACGGCTCGACCGGCACCTTCACCACCATCTGGCGGCGCCAGCGCAAGGGCAGCTTCAAATGGATACTCGACTTCGGCAGCGACCAGCCGTTCGCCGCCGCGAGCAACGATGATCTGCTGATCGACGGCAAGGTGGCGGATTGTCCCGCGCGGGGCGGACCGGATCGCGTGCGGAACAATGAGCGCCTGCCCGTGGTGCCCATCCCCAATCCGCCTCCGGCAAGCGGGGAAGGCCAGTCGAACGACGGCACGCTGCGCTGGCGCTGGACCAACGGGCCGGACGGGCGCACGCTCGACGTCATGATGCGCTATCAGGGCGAGGAGCGGCAGGTGATCCGCGAGAGCGTGGCGGCGGCCCCCGCGCCATGATCGAGCTGTTCCTCTCCGCCTTCGTGACGCTGTTCGTGGTGATCGACGCGCCGGGCTGCGCGCCGATCTTCTACGGCCTCACCACCGACGCCTCGGCCGCCCAGCGCCGCCGCATGGCGATCCGCGCGGTGGTCATCGCGGCCGGCATCCTCGTGGGCTTCGGCGCGTTCGGCGAGGATCTGCTGCGCGCGCTCGGCATCAGCCTGGCGGCGTTCCGGATCGCCGGTGGCATCATGCTGTTCGTCATCGCCATGGACATGGTGTTCGAGAAGCGCACCCAGCGCCGCGAGGACCGCGCCCAGAAAGTGAAGGACAAGCCGCAGATCGAGGACGTGTCCGTCTTCCCCATGGCCATGCCCATGATCGCCGGCCCCGGATCGATCGCGACGGTGATGCTCCTCATGGCCCGCGCGCAGGGGCTGGAGGCCAGCCTGATCGTGCTCGCCGCGCTGGCCGCGAACCTGCTGCTCATGCTCGGCGCGCTGCTCGCCATCGGGCCGATCATGCGCGTGGCGGGCGATCAGGTGGAGGCGGTCATCACCCGCCTGCTCGGCGTCATCCTCGCCGCGCTCGCCGTCCAGTTCGTGCTGGACGGGCTGGACGGCAGCATCCTGTAAAGGCCGCGCGACCGTTTCGGGGCTCCGCGGAGGGCCGCGGACATCCGCCGGACCGCGAGCGGCGCCTGTTCCAACAGAAGCACGCCATCCGGCAAAAGCCGATCCTTGCGTCGCGCCTCCCCGTCATTCAGCGAACGCGGCAACCCAGACCGCAACTATCGGGTCGGATCACCCTCGGCGACCGACGTTTCCCGCATTCGCGTCGATGACGGCGGGAATATGCGAACCGCCGGGGCCGGCGCCTGGCGTTTGTCCGTCTTGGACAGGACTATATTGTGCTCCTGCGCAGGCAGGAGTCCAGGGCCCAGCGGCACGGCATAACCGCCCTGGGCTCCTGCCTGCGCAGGAGCACTGACCCTGTTTCATGCGGACAGATTCTAGAGCGGGCCGCGTGAAGCCTGAATCACGATGCCCACTCTATCTCCTTGTGGTCATCGCCTGTTGCCAAAACCGGTTCCCCCTTTTTGGCGCCATGCTCTGGATCCAAGCCGGACGAACACCCGTCCCGCCGCAGCGACAGGCCGTGGACGATCATCGATCAACCGTGACGATTTCGCTTGTGCAGCGTAGCGTATTCGTTACGTTATATCATCATGAACAAACACGCCACTCGCGCGCCGCTGCGCCGCTCCGCCGCCCTTTCCGCTCTTCTTTTCGGCACGCTGGCAGCCCCTGCGGCCGCGCTCGGCCAAGCGCCGGACGATGGTGCCGCGCCAGGACAGGGGAATGAGGATATCGTCATCACGGCGATCATCCCGCGCTCGCACACGGATATTCTCGGCGGCATCGTCATTCTCGACAGCGAGACGCTGGCCCGCGATCTGCGCTCGAGCCTGGGCGACACGCTGGCCCGCCAGCCGGGCGTGAGCGCCACATCCTTCGGCCCCGGCGCCTCGCGGCCGGTGTTGCGCGGCTTCTCGGGCGACCGCATCCGCATCCTCACCGACGGCATCGGCAGCTTCGACGCCTCCGCGACCTCCGCCGACCACGCGGTCGCGATCAATCCGCTGCTCGCCAGCCGGGTCGAGGTACTGCACGGGCCGGCCGCCCTGCTCTACGGCTCCTCGGCCGTGGGCGGCGTCGTCAATGTGATCGACGACCGGCTGCCGACCGTGATGCCGCAGGGCGGCTTCGACCTTGCCCTCACCGGCGGCTATGGCAGCGCGGCGGACGAGCGCTCGCTGGCCGGCAAGACCGAGATCGCGATCGGCGACAGCTTCGTCATCCATGCGGACGGCACCTATCTGCGCGCGGGCGACCTGCGGGTGGGCGGCCCGGTCCTGGGACCGGTGCCCCGCGCGCAGGCGCTTGCCAGCGACGATCCGGAGATCCGGGCCCTCGCCGATCTCTCCGGCCGGCTGCCCAATTCGGCGCTGGAGAATTGGAGCGCGGGCGGCGGCGTCAGCTATATCGGCGCAGATGGCGGCTCGATCGGCGTTGCGATCAGCCGCACGCACAGCACCTACGGCATCCCGATCCGCTATGTGACGCAGGAGGACGAGCCCGACGACGGCGCCGATGGGGACGATCATGGCCATGAGCATGAGGCCGAGCAGGTCCGCATCGCGCTCAACCAGACCCGGCTGGACCTGCGCGCCGTGGTGCCGGTGAACGGCGCCTTCCTGCACCAGTTGCGGCTGCGCGGCGGCTGGGCGGACTATGAGCATGCCGAGATCGAGGAAAGCGGCGAGATCGGCACGCAATTCTTCACTAAGGGCCTGGAAATGCGCCTGGAGGCCGTCCAGACCCGGCGCGGCGGCTGGGATGGCGCGAGCGGCGTGCAATTGCTGCAACGCAAGAGCCGGATCGAGGGCGAGGAGAAATTCCTCCCGATGCTCAACGACACCACCTTCGGCCTGTTCACGCTGCAATCGCTCGATCTGGGCGCATTGCGGGTGGAGGCGGGCGCGCGCTTCGAGCATAGCAGCGTCAATGCCGCCGCCGATGCCGATCTGGGCAATCCGGCGACCGATCGCGATTTCGATACGATCTCCGGCTCGATCGGCCTGAGCTATGCGTTCGCGCAGGAGTGGCGCGCCGGCCTCAACGTCTCGCGCACCGAACGCGCGCCGACGAGCGAGGAATTGTTCGCGCGCGGCAACCATGCGGGCACCCAGGCCTTCGAACTGGGCAATCCGGACTTCCAGACCGAGCGCGGCTGGGGCGTCGAGGGCACGTTGCACGGGCGGGTGGGTGCGTTCCACATCACCGCCTCGGCCTTCTACAATGATTTCGATCGCTTCATCTATGACGGCATCGTGGCCGACGAGGTGTGCCTCGCCGCCAATGGCGGCGTCGCGCTGGAGTTTCCGTGCTTCGCCTATCAGCAGGCCGGCGCGCGCTATTATGGCGGCGAGGTCCAGACCGACTGGACAATGGCGCGTTTCGGCGACAAGGCGCTCAAGCTCGACGCCATGGCCGACTATACGCGCGCGACCCTGCGCAACGGCACGCCCCTGCCCCGCATCCCGCCGCTGCGCGTGCTGGGCGGCGCGACGCTGGAGGCGCCCGACTGGAATGTCCGGCTGGAAGCGGAACATGCGTTCCGGCAGGATCGGGTCGATGGCCTCGAGACGCCGACCGCAGCCTTCACGCTGGTCAATGCCTCGCTGGGCCTGAAGCCCAGGGGCCTTTCCGACAAGCTCTCGATCACGCTCTCGGCCAACAACATCTTCGATGTGGATGCCCGCCGGCATGCCAGCCTGCTCAAGGATTATGCGCCGCTCGCCGGCCGCGACGTGCGCGTGACGCTGGGCGTGCAACTGTAACGGGTCCGCACGGCGGGGTGATCCCCGCACGCCGGCCATGAAAAAAGCGCGGGCCCGCATCTCCATGCGAGCCCGCGCCGTTCATTTTCGTCGATCGGTGTCGATCAGAGCCGGACGCTCGTGCCGGTCTTGGCGCCGGTCAGATAGGATTGCCGGAAGAGATCGACAGCCTGCGCCTTGGGCGCTTCACTGAGCGGCTGGCCGATATATTCCTGCTGGCCCCAGCCGCCATATTGGCTGATCGATCCATAGTCGCAGAACAGCACCATCAGATCGCCGAACTCGTTGCGCCAGTAATTGAGGTAGCGCGTATAGAGCTGGCCCATGCGCGGGTCGCGCTGGATCTTCTCCAGTAGCGCCACATCCGTGCCGGCGGTGACATGCTGGCCCGCCTCATAGGTGATGTAACGCAGGCCATAGCGCTTCGCGAGATCACGCTGCTGACGGGCGAACTCGATGCGCGCATCCAGGATCTGCGGCAGCGTGGTCTGGAAGAAGGTGTCGAGACCGCCCGCCGTCAGCGGCGTCGTCTTCAGGTCCGCGCCGAAATAGGGCGCGGTCGTCAGCGCATCGACCTTGCTGGCCGTATCCTCGAAGTCGAGCACCTGCTGGGAGGCCCAGGGATTGACGCTCTGCGCGCCGACGACACGCACGATGCGCGACATCTGCCCCTTGTAGACGTCCGTCCAGACGTCCAGCACCTCGCCGCTGCGCTGGGCATAGCGCCGCAGCAGGGCACGGCCGGCATCGGGGCCGAGATTACGCTCGAGACCTTCGTCCCGCGCCTGTCCGGTCACCTTGTAGGCCCAGTTCCACACCTCGTTCGCCGTCTCGACATAGGCGACGCGGCCGGGATCGAGATTGTCGCGCACATATTCCGCGAACTTGCGGATATATTCGTCGTCCGCATTCCACGGGATCGTGAACCAGGGATCGACGCCCGCTTCGTTGGCGAGTTGCACCATATATTCCAGCGCCACGCCGTCCGGACCGATATAAGTGCCCGAGCGCGGCGTCGTGCGGGTCGCCCAGGAGACCGGGAGATTATTCTCGGTCGCCAGCATCCATTTCAGGAAGCGCACCGAGCTGTAGCGGCGGACATCGTTCAGGAAGGTCGTATCGAACGTCTGGTTCGCGTTCGCGTCCGCCTCGCGGCAATCCACATTCTTGATCGGATCGCTGCCGTCCATGTCCTTGATGCGCAGGCTGGGAGTCGACGTGCCTGCCGGAACCCAGGTGAAGGTCAGCGACTTGCCGGAAATCTGGGCATTCTTGGCGACGCTGCCGGAGATGCTGACCGTGCCCGAGCCGGTCCACTTGCACTTGATGTCGACCGACTGGCCGCGATAGGCCGCAGTCGGCGGATTGAGCACGCGGGCCAGCCATTCGCCCGAATACAGGAGATTGGGATTCTGGTCCGCGTCGGTGCGGTCTTCCGTGAGCCAAGTGGTCTTGCCGCCGGAGATGAGCTGCCAGCGACCGCCGGCCGCCAGGTTCATGAAGGCGCGCGTCTGGTTCCACGCGTTGATCGTGGTCACGTTGATGCCGAGTTGCATCGCGCGCCCGCCGGTGTCCGGGCTGCCCGGAGCCTGGTCGCCGTTCGTCACCTGGCGACCGTTACCGGCCGTGAAGGCGCCGGGGGTGATCGTGCCCGTCGACGGCACCGAGCTCGTCAGCGTGGTGAACGAGAGCGCCGTGAGGACCGGTTTCAGCTTCTCTAGCACTGCTGTCCCACTCGTACCCCCGCCAGCAACTGCCGTGAAGAGAATGACCGCGGCCGATGCACCGCCTGCGATTGCCATCGAACTAAAGATCGCCGATGTACTTAACGCTAATGCACCAAATGCGCGTTTCTTGGAAGAGCCCCTTGAGCTCAAACGATTTTTCATGTGAAGGATGCTCCCGCTGAGCCTTGCCGGCCATATTGTCTGCGGCTGGAATAATGAATTGGTTCGAAAGTAAGCCTTGCTCAGCTTGGTATTCCGGCTGTTAACCATAAACGCCGGCCATTCGGCAGACGTCGTTCCTTGTCGAAAAGGCATGGAAAACCGGCACGCGAGAACCCGAGTCTCGCGTTCGACAGTCATCAGGCGATGTGTTGCCGTCCTCCGGTTGAGCTTGCGACCTACGCGCCCCCGTCACCCGGTGACGATGGTCAGGACAGCGAATCAGGCCAAGTAGCCTGCTATCAATCGAGCCGTGCGTGCGACCATTGGAGACCCCGCGCGGGAACGATGCCGCGGCGCAGCAATTCACCGCGCCAGGGGCGCGGCCTGCCTCAGCCCTGCAATGCGGGCTGTAGCTCGGGCGGCGAATCCGGGCGGGGCGGCGCCGCCACGCGCCGCACGCTCATGGCGGCCATATTGGCCAGCGCCCCCGCGATGATCCAGGTGATCGGTCGCAGCGAGGAATTGGGGATGAGATCGAGCAGGTTGAGCAGATGCATCATCAGCAGCGTGGTCGTGGCGATCGGCAGCGCCTTGCCGCGCAGCCGGAAGCCGCGCCAGAAGGGATAGGTCAGCAGGCCGAAACAGGCGATATAGCCGACCCAGCCGAACGTGCCGACGAGGATGACCCAGGTGCCGTCGGTCGGCGAGATATCCTTGGTCTCGCCCCAGTCCGTCTGGATGAGGACGCGATTGCGGCCATAGCTGCCCCAGCCGAACAGCGGCTTCTCCTCGGCGCGGTTGAGCAGCAGGTCCTCGTTCTTGAGGCGGAAGGACCAGGACTGCGCGCGATCGGCGCTGACCATCTCGATCGCCTCCGTGACCCGATGGACGGGCAGGATGTCGAAACCGCGCAGGGCCGGATAGATGGCGATCATGGCGGCCAGCACCAGGCCGATGCTGAACAGACGGCGCGGGCGCATATAATAGACCATCGGCGCCATCAGCAGCGCGAGGACGATCGCCCCCACCGACTTGTTGAGCACCAGGATGACCGCGAGATAGAGCCCGATGAGCCCGGCCGATATGCTGAACATCCGCACCCGCATGCGCCACAACCCCATCGCCGCGATGAACGCCATGGCGCAGAAGGTGGAGACGAGCAGGCCGTGGCCCAGGAAGACGATCGATCGGAAGCCACCGCCGCTGCGCATCTGCTGCTGGAAATAGCCGGACTGGAGGACGCCGTAGATCGACCGCTGCAGGAACGGGCTGAGGCGGATCTCGATGAGCATCGGGATCGAATAGACCAGGGCCGCCGCGACGAACGCGATCAGGATGTTGCGATGGCCCCGCTCATTGCCCAGCAGCGCCGCGCCCAGGATGAACGGCCCGACGTCCAGCAGATTCTCGAAGGCCGCGCGCATCGATTCCTTGAAGCCCATGCCCGGGATGGTGACGGTGCCGACGCTGATCGGCACCGTATTGTTGAGCCCGGTGACGAACGGCATCAGGATGTAGAGCGCCATCAGCAGGTTGACGGTGGGGCTCGACGGCCAGCGAAACTCGCCCCGCCGCGCCATGATGGGCGCCAGCAGCAGCGCGCACAGCGTCGGCACGGAATATTTGTTGAACGGGGGCACGCCCGGAAAATCGAACGCTGTGATGACCGGCAGCAGCAGATAGCCGCCCAGGATCGTCCAGATCGTCGCACGACCGGCCGGCATCGACAGATAGAGGATGAGCGCGACGAACGGCCACATCAGCAGCGCGCCATGCGCAATCATGTTCCCCATGAATTCGCCTTCCCGGTGCCAACAGGCGCCTGCGTCATGCCCGCCCGCCCGCTGGTGGCGGGACGGCGCGCTCCTTGTGCCAAGCCGCGCGCGCCGCGGTCAAGGGCGGGTGCGATGCGCGTCATCATCCCCGGCTGCCTGTTTCGCGCGGCGGCGGCGCCCTCAATAGGCATGGCGATCCCACACCAGCTTGAAGATCGTCTCCAGGATGATCCGCATGTCCAGGAGCGGCGACCAGTTCTCGATATAATAAATATCATATTCGACGCGCTTCTTGGCACGTTCGATCGTGTCGATCTCGCCGCGCAGGCCGCGCACCTGGGCGAGGCCGGTGATGCCCGGCCGGACGCGATGGCGGGCCGCATAGCCGCGCACGGCGTCGTGATAATAAGCATCGCCCACCTTCATCGCGAGGGCGTGCGGGCGCGGCCCCACGATCGACATCTCGCCGCGCAGCACGTTCCAGAGCTGCGGCAGTTCGTCGATGCTGGTCCGGCGGATGATGCGGCCGACGCGCGTGATGCGCGGATCGCCCTTGCGGGTGCGCTCGCCGCCGCTCACATCCTGCCGATCGGTATACATGGAGCGGAACTTCAGCACCTCGATCTCGAGATTGTTGAAGCCGAAGCGCTTCTGCCTGAACAGGATCGGCCCCCGGCTCTCCACCTTGATCGCGATGGCGGTGAGCAGCAGGATCGGCGAGAGCGCGATGATGCCCAGCAGGGCGAGCGTGCGATCCTGGATCTCCTTGAGGATACCGTCGAAATCGCGGACCGGCTGCTGCCAGACGCTGAGCACCGGCAGCGAGCCGATATAGTTCACCCGGTAGCGATCGCGCAGGACGAGGAATTCGCGCGGCATGATGCAGATGTCGATCGCGCCGGCGCTCAGTTCCTCGATGATCGCATTGAGGCGCTCCTGCTTGACCAGCGGCAGCGCGACGATGATCTGGTCGAGCATGCCGTTGCGCGCCAGCTCCAATATGTCGTCGAAGCCGCCCAGGAACGGGAAATCGCCGATCATGCCGGTCTCGACCCGGGTGCGCCGGTCGTCGGCGAAACCGATGATGTTGATATGCGGCAGGCGCTCGATGTCGAGCAGTTCCAGCACGCGGCTGGTGATCTCGCGGTCCGCGCCGTAGATGGCGACGCGCTGGCCGATCATGCCGTGCCGCATCGCGATCCAGACGAACCGGCGGAAGGCGAGCCGGCTGAAGATCAGCAGCATGAAGCAGGCCGCGACGAAGATCAGCATGAAGCGCAGCGAAATATCGGCGATCTCGCCGAACTGCACCACGGTGAAGCCGGTCAGCGTGAGCGCGACGAGGAAATCCAGGAACGTGCCGCTGCCCAGATCGTCCCCCTGCCCGCGAAACGCGGAATAGGCGTCGCGCGAGATGCGGATCAGGAAGAAGTTGATCGCCATGATGATCGCCGCGCTGACATGCAGGTGATGATCGTAGAAATAATGCAGCCAGACGCGGAAGACGAAGGCCGTGAAAGCATAGGCCAGCAGGAAGCAGATGGCATCGTTGATGATGCCGCCGGAACGCAGCACGTTCGACGTGAATCGAACATATTTGTTCTTGGTCTGGCGTGGCGCCGTGCCCATGATGCTCGGTCTATCCGTTCAAGCCGGGACTAGATGCGCCCGAAAAGCCCGCGATTGGGCGGTGTTCCCGGTGGGTCGTCGACGAGGTAGGCCATCTGCGCATGGGTTCGCCCTTCAAGTGCCGTCTGCATGCATGTCGGGTCCGCCGCAAGCTGGCATTGCCCCGCGAACAACGACCATGCGCGAACCGACGATGGCAGCGTGCGTGCGAATGCGCGCGTCGCGGATATGGCTCGACGCTTATCGCCCGATTCATGAAGAAATTGCGTATATTTTTCGATGATGAGGAAGTTCTGCGGCAAATTGCGGATGCCGTCTTCATAGACTTGGCGCGCCCGCCAGTCCGAGCCTTGCGCGCGCGCGATGCTCGCCAGCAGCACATAGGTCTCGGGATTGAGCGTGTCGTTGTTGAGCGCGAGCTGCGCCGATTCGACCGCCGCGTCGAGTTGCCCCGCCTTCATCGCGAAATAGGCGCGCAGCAGCAGCGCATCGACGTCATGCTGGTCCTTGGCGAGCAGCCCGTCGATCTGCCCGCGCGCCTCGCTCTCGCGACCGGCGGCGGCGAACAGGCGCGCCTTGAGCGAGGCGAGCAGCGGCTGCGCCTTGGCCGGCGCGGACTGGATGAGCGCGTCGGCGGTCGCGGTGTCGCCGCGCGCGAGCAGGTAGCGCACCGTCTGCACGAGCGCGAGCGGGTCCTTCCAGTCGCGGGCATTGCGCGCGGCGCCCTCGGGCAGCGGCGCATAGTCATATTCCCACCAGAGCCGCTGCAGCACGCGATAGTCGTTCGGGTCGCGCGATCCGCCGGCGAGCAGTGCCAGCCCCACGCGGCGCGCCTCGTCCTTTTTGCCGAGCCTGTAGAGCAGGTTGACCTGATCGAGCTGCATGGATGCGACGCCGGCCGCCAGCGGCCCCAGCGTCTGGAAGGTGGCCGCCATCTGCTCGGGCTGGCCCAGGAAGCGATAGAGATTGAGCTTGTTGGTCAGCAGCGAGGGTGAATTGGGCGTGACCTGCAACGCGACGTCGATCAGCTTGACCGCCTCCTCCGCATTGCCCCGCTTCGCCAGCGCGCGCGCCTTGATGATCGTGCCGGCCTCGTCGGTCGGCTTCAGCGACAGGATCTTGTCGGCGAATCCCTCCGCATCGTCATATTTGCGGCGCGACAGGGCGATCATGCCCTTGACCTGCAGCGCCGGGAGCGCGTTGGGCTGCAATGTCAGCAGCTGGTCGGCGGCATCGTCGGCGGGCTGGATCTGGCCGATCTGCACGCCGATATTGGCGATATAGGCCAATGCGAGCTGGCTGGTCGGATCGAAATCGAGCACGCGATTGAACGCGCGATAGGCGCCGACGGGATTGCCGCTCTTCAACTCGATCGCACCAAGTAACTGATAATAGGCAGAATTATCTTCACGCAGGGCGATCGCCTGGGTGATGGCCTCCCGCGCTGCAACAAGATTGCCCGCCTCGGCCAGCGCGTTCGCCCGCTGGGCGAGTTCGGCGGCCTCCTCGTTCGCGCCCTTACAGGCCGAAAGGAGGAGCATGGCCGCCACGATCGCGGTCCGCGCGCCACCCCTTGAACCGGTGGTTGCCCGCAATCGGCAATCACTGGATGACGTGCGCTTGCGAAAAGGAGCCAGCCAGCGAGTGTCGATCATAAAGCCCACCTCTATGTCCGTCGGGAATGGCCGCGCTTACAGGGCTTCTTGGGCCGGAGCAATGCGCGTAACCAATCAACACTGCTCGTTAACTCCGCTTTTACGTAGTGACGACATGTTATTTTGGTATATGAAGCCTCGGTCCTAGGCCAAACAAAGAGGGATATCCACGCGTGCGTGCTTTCTTGAAGACCCGATCGCTCGCGGCCGTGCTCGTAGCGGTGTCGTCCACCGCCATGGCCCAGGAGACAGTTGCTCCTCCCGCCGCCCCGCCCAGCGCCGTCCAGCGCCCCTACACGATCAACCCCGGCGACCAGATCGAGGTCTATGTGTGGGGCGAGGATCGGTTGCAGCGCAGCATTCGCGTGCTGCCGGACGGCACCTTCTCCTTCCCGCTTGTCGGCCGCGTGGTCGCGCAGGGCATGCTGCCCGAGCAGATCGAGCAGGCCATCTCCAACGGCCTGGCCACCCAGTATCGCGGCGAGCCGCCGCAGGTCACCGTCTCGGTGCAGCAGCCCAGCGGCTATGTGTTCTCGGTGATCGGCCGCGTGCGCGGTCCCAGCCAGTTCACCCCCGGCCGCTACGTGAACCTCATCGAGGCGATCGCCATGGCCGGCGGACCGGACGAGTTCGCCAATCTCGACAATGTCACGATCATCCGCAAGAACGGCAATGAGCTGACGACCATCCCGTTCCGCCTCGGCGGGGCGATGAAGGGCAATCTGTCACAGGCGGCGGCAAGCGCGATTCCCCAGATCCAGGTCGGCGACACGGTGATCGTACCATGAGGCCATTGCGGGCGGTGTCTCTCGCCGCCGCGACCACGGCCCTGCTCGCGAGCGGCAGCGCTTTCGCGGACGCACGGGTAGGCGCGACAGTGGGCGTGCGGGGCGGCTACTCGACCAATCCCTATTCCGCGACCGTGAACGATACGGGCGCGGCGACCGTCACCGGCTCCTTCTCGCCGCGCATCGTGCTCGCCTCGCCCACCGGATCGACGCAGATCGACGGCGACATCACCCATTCCGAATTCTCGCAGCGCTATTCCGGCGCGACCAACTATTCGGTCGGCATCTCGTCGACGCAGCAGTTCACGCCGACCGTGTCGCTGCAGGGCGGCGCCGGCTATTCGAGCCAGTTCCGCAACGCGCTGTTCGCCAATCTCAATCCCAATATCCCGCCCGTCGGGCCGGACGATCCGATCATCGTCGATCCCACGGCCGGCGCGACGCTCGGCCGGCGCATCGAATCCCTCAACGGCAATCTGGGCCTGACCTACATGCTGTCGCCCCGCGACACCCTGTCCCTCTATGCCCAGGGCTCGCAGGTCGATTTCGGCGAACTGACGTCCGGCGTGAACAGCTATGACACGATCGCGGGCGGCTTCTCCTACATGCGCACGCTGAACGCACGGACCTCGCTCGGCCTCGGCGTCAACCTGTCGCGCAGCAACTATCACAACGAGACGATCGGCGACGGCCGGCAGCTCTCCCCGTCGGTCATCTTCGACACCCGCCTCTCGCCGCGCCTGGCGCTGCATCTGAGCGTGGGCGCCACGTTCAGCGACACCGATATCGATCTCACCGGCGGATCGGTGAAGCGCACCTCCTTCTCGGGCAGCGCCTCGCTCTGCAACCAGGGCGATCGCAGCAATCTGTGCGTCGAGGCATCGCGCAGCGTCGCCCCGACCGCGCTGAGCGGCATCTCGACGGTGACATCGCTCGGCGCCAATTATCGCTACACGCTCTCCGCGCGCGATTCGTTCACGCTCCGTGCCGGCTATTCTTCTTCTCAGCGCATTTACGGCATCTTCACGGACAAGTATGATTACGGGACGGCGGCGGCCAGCTATAGCCGGAAATTCAACGAGCGCCTGTCCGGCACCGTGTCGATTTCCTACAGCGACGCCTACAGCTCGATCATCTCGCGCGAGCCCAATTTCTGGGGAACCGTCGGGGTCAGCTACAGGCTGGGGGACATCTGATGAACAACGTGCAAGTCCATTATGATATGCCGGAGGAGGCCAGCAGCGTCTCCTTCCTGCCATATCTGCCGTCGATCATCATGCAGCGCAAATGGCTCGTCATCCTGCCGGCACTGTTCGGCCTGATCGCCGGCCTGGCCGCGGCCTTCCTCCTGCCGGTCAAATATCAGTCGCGCGCCGTGCTCCTCGTCGAGGCGCCGCTGCTGCCCGGGGAAGTGGCGCTCGATCCGAGCGGCGCGGAAGTGGTGGACCAGCGCATGGCGCGTATCCGCCAGCAGGTGCTCAGCCGCCCGCAGCTGATCGAGCTCATCCAGCGCAACAATCTCTACCAGACGGAGCTGCGCACCAGCTCGCTGTCCGAAGTGATCGACCAGATGCGCGCGGCGATCGCGATCGAGCCGGTCACGGCCGACATCCAGGCGACGGGCACCGGCCGCAAGAGCACCATCGCCTTCGGCATGAGCTTCTTCTACAACGACCCGATCAAGGTCCAGGCGGTCGCCCAGGCGCTCACCGAGCAGGTCCTGCAGATCGACGCCACCAAGAATGCGGCGCAGGCCGGCAATACGGTGGAATTCCTGACCGATCAGGCCACCGACCTGCAGACGCAGATCAGCCAGCTTGAAAACACCATGTCCGAGATCAAGGCCCGCAACGGCCTCTCGCTGGCGACCGGCATCGGCATGATGGGCGGCAACACCAACACGCTCGATGCGCAGATCGCCACGCTGGCGTCCGCCAATTCGCAGCTCGCCGCGCAGAAGGAGCTGAACCACACCGCCGCCGAGCGTGACCCCGCCGTGGCCACGGCCGAGGCCAATCTCTCCAACCTCCAGGCCCGCTACACCGAGAATCACCCCGACGTGGTCCTCGCCAAGCAGGCGCTGGCGGAAGCGCGGGAACTGGCCCAGACCAACCAGGGCAAGATCCCGACCTCGCAGATCGATGCGCAGATCGCCGCGAACACCCGGCAGATCGCCGCGCTGCAGGCCGCGCGCAACGCCGAGGCCGGCCGCAGCGCGACCATCCTGGCGGCGCAGGCGCGCGCGCCCGCCGTGGAGCAGCAGGTCAGCCAGCTCCAGCAGCGCCTCGATGGCCTCAACGTCCAGTATCAGCGCGTCTCCAGCCAGCTTCTGTCCGCCCGCGCGGGCCAGAAGGCCGAGGAGGAGCGGCAGGGCGAGCGCCTGTCGCTGATCGACGCGCCGGTCATCCCGGACGAGCCCGTCTCGCCCAATCGTCCGCTCATCATCACGCTGGTCACGGCCGCCGGCCTGGGCCTGGGGCTGATGCTCATCCTGCTCATCGAGCTGGTGATGAAGCCGATCCGTGACGCCAACGCCGTCGTCGCGGCGACCGGCGAGGCGCCGCTGGTCGTCATCCCCACGATTCTCGCCCGCGACGAGCGCAAGCGCAAGGGTCTCAAGAGCCTGTGGCCCTTCGGCGGCGACGATGACGATGACGACGACGACGATGAAGACGAGAAGAAGAAGTGAAGCCCGTGCGGAGGAGTGTTGATCCGTGTCCGAACAATTGACGTCGACCATGGTCGCGCAGGCCGCGCCATTCCGGATTCCGGCGCTGTCGGACCTGCCGCTGTTCACCCCCGACTGGCGTCTCCTCGAGACCAACCATGTCGTGGGCTTCAACAGCCGCCATCTCTCGTCGCGGCCGTTCAGCCTGCTGCGCTCGCAGATGGTCAAGCGCATGAAGGCGCGCAATTTCCAGCTCGTCGGCGTCACCTCGCCGGCGCCGGGCGCGGGCAAGTCGTTCCTGACCGCCAATCTCGCCGCCACGCTGAGCCGCCTGCCCAATCATTTCATCCACGTCTTCGACCTCGACGTGCGCCGCGCCTCGCTGGCGGCCAATTTCGGCCTGATGGGCGAGATCGGCTTCGAGCGTTTCCTGGCGGGCGAGACGGACGATCTGCGCAAGGTCGGCCGGCATGTGGACGGCACCAACCTGGCGCTCTATCCCTGCTACAACAATGATCTGGAGACGATGCCGCTGCTCGCCGGCGAGCGGTTCAGCGCGTTCATCGCGTCGCTGCGCACCTTGCCGGACGATCATATCGTCCTGTTCGACATGCCCCCGGTCTTCGCCAATGACGACGCCATGGTCGTGGCCGCCCAGATCGACGCCTATCTGATGGTGATCGAGCAGGGCCGCAACAGCCAGAAGCAGGTGCAGGACGCGATCCGCCTGCTCGACCCCGCCGACTGCATCGGCTCGGTGCTGAACCGCTATGATGGCGGCGTGGGCGATCCCTATGGCTACAGCTATGGCGCCTACAGCAAATATACGGACTATTTCAGCAAGGGCGACTGAACCGCGCGGAGCTGTGGCCCGGGCGTCTGCCCACCGGCCTGAAAGACGAGGAGAAGGGCGGCCGATCCGATGGGATCGCCGCCCTTCTGCGTTCCGGACAGCCGGTTCAGCGCGTGATCTGCGCGCGCTCGATCAGCGGGCGCCACCAGCCTTCATTGGCGAGATACCAGGCCAGCGTCTGCGCGAAACCTTCCGCGAAGGTGCGGCGCGGCGCATAGCCCAGTTCGCCGCGCGCCTTGGTCTCGTCGATCGCATAGCGGCGATCATGGCCGGCGCGATCGGTGACGAAGGTCTTCAGGCCGGCGGACGGCTTGCCGCCGGCGGCCGGCGCATCGGGGAAGCGTTCGGCCAGCGCCGGGTCCGCGGCGAACGCCCGGTCAACGGTCGCGCAGACCTCCTCGATCACCTGCAGATTGGGCAATTCCTGCCCGCCCCCGATATTATAGGTCTCGCCCGGCCGGCCGGCGAGCAGCACCTTCTCGATGCCGTGGCAATGATCCTCGACATGCAGCCAGTCGCGCACATTCATGCCATCGCCATAGATGGGCAGGTTGCGCCCGTAGAGGCAGTTGAGCAGGAACAGCGGGATCAACTTCTCGGGAAACTGGAACGGGCCGTAATTGTTCGAGCAATTGCTGGTCGTCACTTCCAGCCCATAAGTATGGTGGTAGGCGCGCACCAGATGGTCCGAGCCCGCCTTGCTCGCCGAATAGGGCGAGTTGGGCGCGTAGGGCGTCGTCTCGCTGAACGCGGGATCGTGCGGGCCGAGCGAGCCATAGACCTCGTCGGTCGAGACATGGTGGAAGCGGTGCGGCTTGCCGGTGCCGCTGTCCAGCCACAGCTTGCGCGCGGCCTTGAGCAGGCTGTGCGTGCCGATCACATTGGTCGTCACGAACGCGTCCGGGCCGGTGATCGAGCGATCGACATGGCTCTCGGCGGCGAAGTGGACGATCCTGTCGATCGCGCGGTCCGCCAGCAGCGCCTCGACCAGCGCCGTATCGCAGATGTCGCCCTCGATCAGGTCGACGCCGTCGAGCCCGGCGAGATTGGCCGGATTGCCCGCATAGGTCAGCGCGTCGAGCACGCATACCGTGTCGTCGGGATGATGCTCCGCCCAATAATGCACGAAATTGGCGCCGATGAAGCCGGCGCCGCCGGTGACGAGCAGATTAGCCATGGGCCTTGATGACTCCGAGCATATCGCGAAGATGGACGCGCCAGTGCGGCGCCGGGGCCCCGACCAGCGCCACCGCGGACGCCTTGTCGAGAACGGAATAGAAGGGCCGGCGCGCGGGCGTCGGATAATCGCTGGTCGCGATCGGGATGACCGGCACCGCCCGGCCGAGCAGGCCCAGCGCGAGCGCCTCTTCCTGGATCGCCACGGCGAAATCATACCAGCTCGCCGCGCCGCTGTCCGTCCAGTGATGAATGCCGGACGCGCCCGCCGCATCCAGCGCCCAGAGCGCGCGGGCCAGGCCATCCGCATAGGTCGGCGTGCCGATCTGGTCGGCGACGACACGCACCTCGTCCCGCTCCGCCATCAGGCGCAGCATCGTGCGCACGAAATTATGCCCCGTCGCGCCATAGACCCAGGCGGTGCGCACGATCAGCGCCTGCGGGTGCGCCGCCTGCACCGCTTCCTCGCCGGCACGCTTGCTCGCGCCATAGACGCCGAGCGGCGCCGTGGCCTGGTCCGGCCGATAGGGGACGCCGCCCGCGCCATCGAACACGAAGTCGGTCGACACATGAATGAAGCGCGCGCCCCGCGCCGCCGCCGCGCCCGCCAGCAGGCCCGGCCCGGTGGCATTGATGCGCCATGCCGCGTCCGCATCACTCTCGGCGCGATCGACCGCCGTATAGGCGGCGGCGTTGATGATGAGATCGGGCGCGTTCGCCGCGACCATGGCGGCCACCGCATCGCCATCGCCAATGTCCAGCCCGGCCCTGTCCAGCGCCACGACCCCGGCCTCGGCGGGCGCGCTCGCCTGCAGCGCCTGGCCGAGCTGGCCGCCCGCGCCGGTAATCACCACTTTCATGGGAAGGTCACGGCCTGCGCCAGCGGCTTGCCGGCCATGTCCTTGGCGGAGAGTTGCGGCGTGATGCCCTCCAGCGGCCAGTCGATGCCGAGCGCCGGATCGTTCCACAACAGGCTGTGCTCATTGGCGGGATCGTAGAAACCCCGGCATTTGTAGAGGAAATCGGTGCCGTCCTCCAGGCAGAGGAAGCCATGGGCCATGCCTTCCGGCACCCAGAACATGCGCTTGTTGGCGGCGCTCAGCTCGACCCCGACCGACCGGCCGAAGCTCGGCGAATCGCGCCGCAGATCGACGGCCACGTCATAGACCGCGCCGGCGGTCACGCGCACCAGCTTCCCCTGCGGGCCGGGGCTCTGATAATGCAGGCCGCGCAGCACCCCGCGCGACGAGCGGCTGTGATTATCCTGCACGAAATCGATGTCGAGCCCGGCCTCGCCGAACGCCCTGGCGTTCCAGCTCTCCATGAAGAAGCCGCGATCGTCGCCGAAAACCTTCGGCTCGATGATGAGGACGCCGGGAATCGCCGTCTCGATGATGTTCATGCGATCCCGCGCTCCAGCAGCTTGAGCAGATATTCGCCATAGCCGGACTTGCGCAGCGGTTCCGCGATCCTGAGCAGCTGGGCGTCGTCGATGAAGCCCATGCGCCACACCAGCTCCTCGGGGCAGCAGATCTTGAGGCCCTGCCGCTCCTCGGTGATGCGCACATAATTGGCGGCATCGATCAGCGAGGCATGGGTGCCGGTGTCCAGCCAGGCATAGCCCCGCCCCATGATCTCGACCGACAGTTCGCCGGCTTCCAGATAGAGGCGATTGAGATCGGTGATCTCCAGCTCGCCGCGCGGCGAGGGCTCGATCGCATGGGCGCGCTCGACCGCCTTGCCGTCGTAGAAATAAAGGCCGGTCACGGCATAGTTGGACTTTGGACTGGCCGGCTTCTCCTCGATCGTCTCGGCCTTGCCGTCGGCGCCGAAGGAGACCACGCCATAAGCCTTGGGATCGTTGACATAATAGCCGAACACGGTCGCGCCGTCGTCCCGCGCGCTGGCCGCCCTGAGCAGATCGGTGAGGCCATGGCCGTAGAAGATATTGTCGCCCAGGATCAGCGTGGACGGGTCCGTGCCGATGAAATCCGCGCCGATATGATAGGCCTGCGCCAGGCCGCCGGGGTGCGGCTGCACCGCGAAGCGCAGGTCCAGCCCCAGATCCGATCCGTCGCCGAGCAGCGCCTGGAACGCCGCCTGATCCTGCGGCGTGGTGATGATCATGATCTCGCGGATGCCCGACATGATGAGCACCGAGAGCGGATAATAGATCATCGGCTTGTCATAGACCGGCATCAGCTGCTTGGAGACGGCCTTGGTCAGCGGGTAGAGACGGGTGCCGGAGCCGCCCGCCAGGATGATCCCTTTTCGCACTCGACACTCCCGTTTTCCGGCACAAGTCACCGCGGCGATATAGGCGCCTTCCCTAGCGGCTCGCTTGTGCATTGCAAGCATGGGGCGTCGCAGCGAGGAGCCGTTGCGACGCAATTCCCGTAATGATGCGTCCGTTTCAGAAAAACATCGTGAATCGCTTTGCCTTTTGCAGACAAAAATTTTAGCGCTGGCGTCCTCAACAGGGTAAGCGGCGGGTAACTTTCACGCGTCGTCGGAGGAGATTGATGGAAACAGTCTATGACTGGCTCTCGCTTGCGATCTTCGCTGGCATCATAGTGCTGTTCCTGCAGCGCTCCTCGATGGAGAGCCCGCCGGATCGCATGATCGATTATCTGCCGCCGGCGCTCGGCTGCGCGATCGCCAATCAGGCGGGCAATTACGGCATCGAGCATGACAGCCTGCTCATGCATGCTGCCGGCGTCGTGCTGCTGATCGGCGTCGTCGCCTATGTCGTGCTGGTGTTGAAGCCCAAATTCAAATAGGGGCTCGCCGCACGGACAGCCATGCCGCGCAGGCCTGCTTCATGCCGCCCGCGCTGCATCGGCCGTTCGGTCAGATGAGGCGAAAAGGAAAGAGCCTGGATGAAAATCACGATGATCGGTTCCGGCTATGTCGGCCTGGTGTCGGGCGCCTGTTTCGCCGATTTCGGTCATGACGTGATCTGCGTCGACAAGGATGAGGCCAAGATCGCCGCGCTGCTCGCGGGCGGCATTCCTATCTACGAGCCCGGTCTGGACCAGCTCGTCGCCAGCAACGCCGCAGCCGGCCGCCTGTCCTTCACCACCGATCTTGCCGCCGGCGTCGCTGACGCGGACGCCATATTCATCGCCGTCGGCACGCCATCGCGGCGCGGCGACGGCCATGCGGACCTGAGCTTCGTCTATGCCGCCGCGGCGGAGATCGCCCGCGCCATCACCGGCTTCACGGTCATCGTCGACAAGTCCACCGTGCCGGTCGGCACCGGCGACGAGGTCGAACGGATCATCCGCGAGACGAACCCGCAGGCCGATTTCGCCGTCGTCTCCAATCCCGAATTCCTGCGCGAGGGCGCGGCGATCGAGGATTTCAAGCGGCCGGACCGTGTCGTGATCGGCGGCGAGGACCAGCGTGCGCTGGACGTGATGCGGCAGATCTACCGGCCGCTGGCGCTGGGCCGCTCGCCCATCATCGAGATGAGCCGGCGCGCCGCCGAGCTCACCAAATATGCCGGCAACGCCTTCCTCGCGACCAAGATCACCTTCATCAACGAGATTGCCGACCTGTGCGAGAAGGTCGGCGCGGATGTGCAGGATGTCGCGCGCGGCATCGGGCTGGACAATCGCATCGGCGGCAAGTTCCTCCATGCCGGCCCGGGCTATGGCGGCAGCTGCTTCCCCAAGGACACGCTGGCCCTGCTCAAGACCGCGCAGGACCATGACGCGCCGCAGCGCATCGTCGAGGCCGTCGTCGCGGTGAACGACCAGCGCAAGCGCGCCATGGGCCGCAAGGTCATCGCGGCGTGCGGCGGCGACGTGCGGGGCAAGACGATCGCCGTGCTGGGCCTGACCTTCAAGCCGAATACGGACGACATGCGCGATTCGCCCGCCATCGCCATCGTGCAGACGCTGCAGGATGCCGGCGCGACCGTGCGCGGCTATGATCCGGAAGGCATGGAGCAGGCGCGCAAGGACCTGCCCGACATCGTCTATTGCGCCAGTGCCTATGAGGCCATGGACGGCGCCGACGCGCTGGTCATCGTCACCGAATGGGATGCGTTCCGCGCGCTGGACCTGGACCGCGCCAAGGCCCTGCTCAAGGCGCCGATCCTCGTCGACCTGCGCAACGTCTATCCGCGCGACATGGTCGAGAGTGCCGGCTTCGCCTACACCGCCGTGGGCCGGTGAGCGCGGCCGACCCCGTCCTCGTCACCGGCGCGGCGGGCTTCATCGGCCACGCCACGGCGCATCGCCTGCTTGCGCGGGGCGAGAGCGTCATCGGCATCGACAATCTCAACGACTATTATGATCCCGCGCTCAAGCAGGCGCGGCTCGCGACGTTCGAGGGCCTCGGCGGCTTCCGCTTCGTGCGCGGCGACATCGCCGATGCCGATGCGGTCGCCAGCCTCGTGCGGGAGCATGGCGTGCGGCGCGTGGTCCATCTCGCCGCGCAGGCGGGCGTGCGCTACAGCATCGACAATCCCTTCGCCTATGAGCGGTCGAATCTGGCCGGCCACCTCGCCGTGCTGGAGGCCTGCCGCCATGCGCCGGATTTCGCGCATCTGGTCTATGCCTCGTCGAGCAGCGTCTATGGCGACCGGCCGCTCACCGGGCAGGGCTTTCGCGAGGATGATCCGGTCGACATGCCGGTCTCGCTCTATGCCGCCACCAAGCGCGCCTGCGAACTGGTGAGCCAGAGCTATGCGCGGCTCTACGGCTTCCCGCAGACCGGGCTGCGCTTCTTCACCGTCTATGGCCCCTGGGGCCGGCCGGACATGGCCTATTTCGGCTTCACCCGGAAGATCCTCGCGGGCGAACCGATTGAGGTCTATGGCGAAGGCCGCATGGCGCGCGACTTCACTTATGTCGACGACATTGTCGACGGCATCGTCGGCGCGCTCGACCATGTGCCGCCGCCGGGCGAGAATCGCATCCTCAACATCGGGGACAGCCATCCGGTCGGCCTCATGGACATGATCGCCACGCTCGAATCGGCGCTGGGGCGCGAGGCCGGCAAGATCATGCGCCCCATGCAACCCGGCGACGTCACGGCGACCTATGCCGATGTGAGCAGGCTCCATGCCCTCACCGGCTACCAGCCCAGGGTGATGCTCACCGAAGGTTTGGGGCGGTTCGTCGCGTGGTATCGGGATTTTTATCGCGATCGTTCATAGCGCCCGCACGACGAGCCAAGCACATCAAGAGGGAGTGAGATGTGACGATCCGTAAAGCCGTGTTTCCTGTTGCCGGTCTGGGCACCCGTTTCCTGCCCGCCACCAAGGCGGTGCCCAAGGAACTGCTACCCGTGGTCGATCGGCCGCTCATTCAATATGCGGTCGACGAGGCACTGGAAGCCGGCATCGAGACGATGATCTTCGTCACCGGCCGCAACAAGGGCGCGATCGAGGATCATTTCGACGTCGCCTATGAGCTGGAGCGTATCCAGGCGGACCGGGGCAAGCCGCTCGATGCGTTGGAAGGCACGCGCCTCACGCCCGGCAACGCCATCTTCGTGCGCCAGCAGGAGCCGCGCGGCCTGGGCCACGCCATCTGGTGCGCGCGCGACATCGTGGGCGACGAGCCCTTCGCCATCATCCTGCCGGACGAACTGCTCATCGGCCGCGAGACCGGCTGCATGGCGCAGATGGTCGCGCAATATGAGAAGGTGGGCGGCAATCTGGTCTGCGCGCTCGAAGTGCCGATGGCGGAGACGCCGAGCTACGGGATCATCGATCCGGGCACCCGCGACGGTGTGCTGACGCAGGTGAAGGGGCTGGTCGAGAAGCCGAAGCTGGGCACCGCGCCGTCCAATCTGATGCTGCCCGGCCGCTATATCCTCCAGCCCGAGGTGATGGCGCTGCTCGCCACGCAGGAAGCCGGCGCCGGGGGCGAGGTGCAGCTCACGGATTCCATGGCCAAGCTCATCGGCCGCCAGCCTTTCCATGGCGTCACCTTCGATGGCGAACGCTTCGATTGCGGCTCCAAGCTCGGCTTCGCGCAGGCCAATTTCGCGCTCGCCAGCCGGGACGAGGCCATGGGTCCCGAACTCAAGGCCTGGGCGCGAGCGCTGCTCGACGCGAACTGATCCGCCGCAAAGGCCCGACTGCCCCATATCGCTCGGTGAAGGACCGGCCCGACGAACAATCGGGCCGGTCGCCGCTGAATCGCGCGCGGCCGCATCGCTGCAGTGCCCGCAGGGGAAATCGCGCAGGAGAAGCCACGCCCCGCCATCTCCCAAGCCCCGATCCTTAATCAGCTATTGTCAATCAATGTGATTGAGATAATATGGCGCTGGTAACGGATTCGGAAAGGAACCCCGATGGGGTCCGGCGTCGCAGTCATCATCGTCAACTATGGCACGGCCGGTCTGGCGATCGAGGCAGTGGCGAGCGTGCTCGAGCGGCATCATGACGGTCGCCCGGTCACCATCCATCTCGTCGACAACGGATCGCCGGGCGACGACGCCGCCGTGCTGCGCGATACCCATGCCCGGCGCGGCTGGTCCGATCGGGTGGTCCTGCATCTCGAGACCGTCAATCATGGCTTTGGCCGCGGCAATAATCTGGTCCTGACCGCGCTCTCCCGCCTCGCCGCGCCGCCAGCCTATGTCTTCCTGCTCAACCCGGACGCCCGGCTCGACGGCGAGACGATCGCCCTGCTCGCCACGTTTCTCGACGCGCATCCGCAGGCCGCCGCCGCGGGCACGACCATCGTGCGGCCGGGCGGCCAGGCCGTGCCTTCGGCCTTTCACTTCCCGGACCTGCGCAGCGAGTTCACCAGCATAGCCGGCCTTGGCATGCTGGCCCGCAAATCCATCCCGGCGCCGGGCAGTGCGAAAAGGCAGGCCGTGGACTGGGTGAGCGGCGCCGCGACGATGATCCGTTTGGAAACGCTGCGGGGCGTCGGCTTCTTCGATCCGGATTTCTTCCTCTATTTCGAGGAGACCGAATTGATGTTGCGGCTCCGGCGCGCCGGCCATTCGGTCTGGCATGTGCCCGAGGCGCGGGTGATCCATATCGCCGGCGCGGCCACCGGCATGCAGGCCGGCCGTCATCGCAGCAATGCCCGGCCCGGCTACTGGTATGACAGCTGGCGGCTCTATCATCTGAAGGCCGGCGGCAAGACCCGTGCGCGGGCAGCCGCGCTGGCGCATCTGGCCGGGGCGGCCGTCAATGGCGTGCTGCGCCGCGTCCGCCAGCGTCCGTCGCAGGTGCCGGACCGCTTCCTCACCGACTTCGGCCGGCATGTGCTGCGGCCGCTCTTCCTGGGCGATCCCTATCTCACCAGCGACAGCCGGTCGGCGATCGGCGGAGACCGGCCATGACCGCGCTCGCCCAATCCGCCCGCTCCAAGCCCAAGGCGCCGCCGCTGCCCAACGGATCATCCAACGGGAACCCGCAGGATATCGGCTTCTGGAAGCTCGTGGCCGAGGATCTCGCCACGCATGACGGCGACTGGCTGAGCCAGGGCTTCTGGACCCTGTTCTGGCACCGCTTCGGCAATGCCCGCATGTCCGTGCGGCACCGGCCGCTGCGCGCGCCGCTGACCATCCTCTACATCTTCATGTTCAAGCTGTGCGAATGGACCTGCGGCATCAAGCTCTCCTATGTGGTGCCGGTCGGCCGCCGCGTCCGCATCGATCATTTCGGCGGCACGATCATCGGCGCGCGATCCATCGGCTCGGATGTCTATATCCGCCAGAACACCACGCTGGGCATTGCGGACCTGACGGACAAGAATGCCAAGCCGATCGTCGAGGATCGCGTCCAGATCGGCGCGGGCGCGGTGCTGCTGGGCGATGTGACCATCGGCCATGACGCCATCGTCGGCGCCAACAGCGTGGTGACGAAGAGCGTCCCGCCCGGCGCGGTGGTGGGCGGCGTGCCCGCGCGGCTCATCCGCATGCGCGAAGGCTTCGAGTGAACCGGACCGGACGCGCCGATCAGGCCGTCACAGCGGCGAATCCATCCCGGCCGGACGATCGGAGGATTGCTGCCCCGGCAGGATGATCCGCGCGGGCACGCCTACCGCCGTCGCGCCATCGGGCACGTCGCACACCACCACGGCATTGGCGCCGATCTTGACATGATTGCCGACCGTGACGTTGCCGAGGATCTTGGCGCCCGCGCCGATCTCCACATGGGCGCCGATGCGCGGCACGCCGGAGGGCTGCTTACCCAGCGTCACCTGCTGGAAGATGCAGCAATTGATGCCGATCTCGACCTGCGGATGGATCACCACGCCATTGGGATGCGGTAGCTTGAAGCCGCCGCCGATCCGGCAGTTGAGCGGAATGTCCGCGCCGGTGACGACGCTCCAGAAACGGTGGCGAAGCACGACGAAGGGACGGCGCAACGCGGCCAGCAGGCCACCGCGCGACAGGCCCTCATAATCCCGGATCGTCCGGATGAGCGCGCGCGAGGGCAGCCACTGGAATGCCCGCCTTGCCTCCGCCGGCCAATAGGGCACCTCGATCGAGTGCCAGGGCGGCTCGGCATTCATGCGGCGTCCTCGCGGATGCCGAACTGCTCGCGCAGATAACGCAGCGACTCCTCGGTGAGCCGGGGCCGCTCCTTCATCTGCCAGAAGCCGCGCACATAGTTGCGCACGGCCTTGGGCACCAGCGAGCGGCGCAGGGCGGTGGAGACCGGATTGCCCATGATGACGTCGCGCACCGGGCTGGCGCGAAGCCGCTCGCGCGAGACGTTGCGCGGCCCCAGATCGCTGTGCCAGCGCGGCGTGCCGGCATAGCCGATGAAGGTGCAGACGCGCTCCAGCAGCGCCTGCGGATCGCGCACGATCTCGGCATGGTCGAGCGTCAGGATCGCGGCGCGGCCGAATGCGGCGATGAACGGCTCGAGCTGCATGTCGTAGCGGCCATAGGCGATCAGCTCGGGATATTTGTGGATCGCCTCGTTGATGTCGCCTTCGATCGTGCGCTCGGTCCAGCCATGGATATAGTGCGAGACCAGCCGGTCGACCGGATCGCGCATCAGGTAGATGAGCCTGGCATCCGGCACATGCGCCTTCAGCCGCGCCACCGTGTGCGGATAGGTGGGCAGCTTGGTGTAGTGCGTGCTCGATTCGCCCTTGATGTCGCCCGGCGCGGCGGACGCGAACAGGCCCTCATACCAGTCCATGCCCTTCGCCCAGATCTCGTCATTGCTGAAGAAATTGGGCTCCTTGGGCGTCGACATGAACAGCCCCGGCTGCAGGGCGAGCTGGTCGTGCAAGGTGCTCGTGGCGCTTTTCATCGCGCCGATGATGATGAAATCAGGAAGCGGCATGCCCGGTTCTTTCCAGCCAATCCATGCGAATGTCGATAGCCGCGCGCGGTTAAGATGCGCTTTCCCACGCCGGGGGTCGGCCCGGCGGGTCGGTCCAGAGGGCGACGGCGGGAGTCGCGGCCGGCCGGGCGGGCTCGCGCCAGCAGCGCACCTTGTCCACCGTCTCGCGATACACGCCCGTCGCGCGCACCCGCGGGGAGGCAAGCCGCCGCGCCGCGCCGAGAGTCACGCGCGCCATCAGCCACAGCGCGAAGATGGCGCTCGCGGCGGCGCGACCCCGGGTCAGCATGAAATAGCGGCGCTGCGAACGGTACCAATAGGCGGGCAGCGGCGTGCGGGCGCGGACGGCGGGATCGCGACTGACTTTCGTCGCCGCGCCGCCTTCATGCAGGATGCTCGCATTGGCCGACTGCCACACGGTCCAGCCGCCGCGCCGCAGCCGCCATTGCCACTCGATTTCCTCGAAATAGAGGAAGAAGCCGTCATCGAAGAGCCCGCACGCGCGGATCGCCTCGGCTCGCACGCAGAAGTTGGAGCCGGACACCCAGTCCACCTCGACGCTGCGCCCCGCGCGCGCCTGCGGCGCATGCGTGCGGCCGAGCAGGCGGAGCAGGCCCGGCGTGCGCGCGCCGGTCGCCAGTTCCATCCGCCAGTCCGGGAAATGATGCGCGCTCAGTTGCACTTTGCCGCCGGGGCTGTCCATCACGCCGCCGGTCACGGCCCGGCGCGGGTCGGCATCCATTTCCGCCACCAGCGCGCGCAGCGTGCCCCCGCGCACAACCGCATCGGGATTGAGCAGATAGATATAGTCGGGCGGCGTCTCGCCCTGCAGGGCGCGCAGCATCACCTGATTATGCGCCCAGCCGAACCCCCCATTGCGATCCAGCGGCAGCAGCGCCACCCAATCGCCATGCCCGCCGCGCTCGATCCAGTCGGCGAGGATCGCGAGGCTCTCGTCGCCCGAGGCCCCGTCCGCCACGACGACATGGAAATCGGCAAAGTCCGCCCGTTCGGCCAGCAGCGATTCGAGGCAGCCGATGCAATGCGCCGGCGTGCGGTAATTGACGATGGAGACGCACAGGCGAGCCCCGCCGGACATCAGCGCTTCCCTTCCTGCATCATCATCCCCCGCCTCCTGCAACGGACGAGGGGCAGGCCGCTCGCGCAACCCGCCCCTCCCCATATTCGGTTCATGATCTGCCCGGCCGGATCAGTGCGCCTTGCCGGCCCAGATGTTCCGGTAGGAGAGATAGGCCAGCACGGTGGCGAACAGCAGGAAGATGATCACCGCGCGGCCGGTGGCCTTGCGCGCTTCCATGTTCGGCTCGGCGGTCCACATCAGGAAGGCCGCGACGTCCTGCGACATCTGGTCGACCGTCGGCTTGGGCTGGCCCTCGCCATAAGTCACCTGTCCCTCGGCCGTCAGCGGCGGCGCCATCGCGAGGTTGAGGTTCGCGAAATAGGGATTGTAGTGCAGGCCCTCGGGCGTCCGCGAGTCCGGGAACTTCTTGAGCAGTTCGGCGGGCTGGTTGCGGAAGCCGGTCAGCAGCGAATGGATATAGTTCGCGCCGTCGTGCCGGGCCTTGGCCATCAGCGAGAGATCCGGCGGAATGGCGTTGTTGTTCGCCGCCGCCGCAGCCACGTCGTTGGGATAGACGGCCGGGAAGTGATCGGCCGGCATGCCCGGGCGCGTGGCCGGCTCGCCGGTGTTCGGATCGACCGAAGGCACCTGGCGGGCCTTTGCGATCGCCTTGATCTCGGCCTCGTTATAGCCGAGCGCGGCGAGGCTGCGGAACGCGACCTGATGCAGCGAGTGGCAGGCCGAGCAGACCTCCGTATACACCTGGAAGCCGCGCTGGAGCTGCGCCTTGTCATAATAGCCGAACGGGCCGTCGAAGGTCCACGCCACTTTGGTGGGATGCTCGTGGAACTCATGTTCGGCGGTCGCGGCCGGCGGGCTGCCGACATAGGCGATCGCGCCCCACAGGAAGCTGAGCAGCATCATGCCGGCAAAGAAGATGCCGACGAGGGCGCCGAGGATACGAACCATGTTAATGCCCCCTTATTCAGCCGCCGCGGCGACGGGCTTTGCCTCGTCCACCGTCAGGCCTGACTTCGCCAGCACGGCTTCGGTGATCGAACCCGGCAGCGGATCCGGCCGTTCGAACGATGCGATGAGCGGCAGGATGATGAGAAAATGCGCGAAATAATAGGCCGCCGCGAGCTGCGAGATCATCACATAGGGCTCTTCGGCCGGCGCGCCGCCGCAATAGCCCAGGATGAGCACATCGACGATCAGCAGGATGAAGAACTTGCGGAACAGCGGCCGATACTTGCCCGAGCGGACCGGCGAGGTGTCGATCCAGGGCAGGAAGAACAGCAGCAGGATCGACGCGAACATCGCCAGCACGCCCAGCAGCTTGGCCGGCACCAGCACGATGCCGGTGAACGGGATGGTCAGGTCCATCGTGAAGGCGCGCAGGATCGCGTAGAACGGCCAGAAATACCATTCGGGCACGATATGCGCCGGCGTCGACATGGGGTTGGCCGCGATATAATTGTCCGGGTGGCCCAGCATGTTCGGCCCGAAGAAGACCAGCAGCGCGAACACGATCATGAACACGCCGGCGCCGAAGCCGTCCTTCGCCGTATAATAGGGATGGAACGGCACGGTATCCTGCGGGCCCTTCACTTCCACGCCCGTCGGGTTGGACGAACCGGGAATGTGCAGCGCCCAGATGTGCAGGATGATGACGCCCGCGATCACGAACGGCAGCAAATAGTGCAGCGAGAAGAAGCGGTTGAGCGCGGCATTGCCGGGCGCGAAACCACCGAGCAGCCAGGTCTGGATCGGCTCGCCGACGACCGGGATCGCCGCGAACAGGCCGGTGATGACCTGCGCGCCCCAGAAGCTCATCTGCCCCCAGGGAAGCACATAGCCCATGAACGCCGTCGCCATCATCAGCAGGAAGATGACCACGCCGAGCAGCCACACCATCTCGCGCGGCGCCTTGTAGGAGCCGAAATAGAGGCCGCGGAAAATGTGGATATAGACGACGATGAAGAAGATGCTCGCCCCGTTGGCGTGCGCATAGCGCAGCAGCCAGCCGGCATTCACGTCGCGCATGATGTGCTCGACCGAATCGAAGGCGATGCCGGCATTGGCGGCATAGTGCATCGCCAGGATGATGCCGGTGACGAGCTGGATGGTCAGCGCGAGGCCGGCCAGCACGCCGAAATTCCAGAAGAAGTTGAGGTTGCGCGGCACGGGATAGCCGGCGCCCACGGCATTGTAGACCAGCCGCGGCAGAGGCAGCTTTTCATCGACCCACTTCATCAGCGGGTTCTTCGGCGTGTAATGCTCGGCCCAGGGAAAGCTCATTATATTTATCCTCAACCCACGAGAATGGCAGTGTCGGAGGTGTATTTATACGGCGGAACCACCAGGTTCTTCGGCGCCGGACCCTTGCGGATGCGCGCCGCCGTATCATAGGCCGAGCCGTGGCAGGGGCAGAAATAGCCGCCATATTCGCCACGATTCTCACCCTCGCCGGCACCGAGCGGCACGCAGCCCAGATGGGTGCACACGCCCATGGTGATGAGCCAATGCTTCTTGCCGTCGACGACACGCTGCTCGAGCGTCTGCGGATCGCGCAGCGTCGAGACGTCGACCGCGTCCGCCTCGGCGATTTCCTTGTCGGTCAGGTGCCGCACGAACAGCGGCTGCGAACGATAGACCGCCTTGATCGCCTGGCCGGCCTGGATGGCCGAGAGATCGACCTCCGTGGTGGCCTGGGCGAGCACGTCCGCGCTCGGGTTCATCTGGTTGATGAGCGGGAACAGGACGGCAAGTCCGCCGACACCCGCAAAGCTCACCGCCGCGATATTGATGAAGTCGCGGCGCCGCACGCCCTCGCCTTCAGCCTCGGCGGCTTCAATCCCTTGCACTTCCGTGGCCATGCGTCGTCACTGCCTCCCTTAGCCCTGTCCGGCGATACTGCACGACCGGGCCTGATCCGCGGATCGGCATGTCAGCGTGTCTCCCGCCCGGTTCCTCCGACTGGCTCCCTTGTCTGGCAGGGAGTCCGCTCGCCGAGCGCTTGATGCGACATTCCGCGCGCCCGGAACCCCCGGGCGCGTCCGGGGGCCTGATAGCGCCGTTGATCGCGATTTGCCAACAGCCAATTTTTGGACGCGCATCGCTTTTTGCCCGGCGTTGCGCGCGGGCGCCCGGCCTGCCGCCCGTGCGCAAAAGGCCGCCCTCCCGCGCCGGGGCATCTCCGAATCGCGCGGCGGTTTCACCTTCCGCCCGGAAATGGTCTAGGAGACCGCGATGCGCATCGCCCTGTTTCAACCGGACATCGCCGGCAATGTCGGCACCATCCTGCGGCTGGCGGCCTGCTGGCAGATCGGCGTCGACATCATCCTGCCGTGCGGCTTCCCCGCTTCCGACGCGCAATTGCGCCGCGCCGCCATGGATTATGGCGCGGCGGCCGAGGTGACGCGGCATGTCGATCTCGCCGCCTTCGCGACCGCCCGTCTCGGGGACGGCGCGCGGCTCGTCGCGCTGACCAGCGCGGCCGGCACGCGCCTGCCCGATGCGCGGTTCCGCCCGGACGACCTGCTGCTCATGGGCCGCGAGAGCGCCGGCCTGCCGCCCGACCTGCACGCGCGTGCCGACCTGCGCGTGCGGATTCCGATGGCGGCGGGTTTTCGGTCCTTGAATCTCGCCGTGGCAACGGGCATCGCGCTCGGCGAAGCCCTGAGACAAACCGGATTGTTTCCCGAATGACCGACCTTGCCCCCACGACCGCCCTGGACAGCGAGCAGCAGGCCGCCCGCGCCTGGTTCGAGACATTGCGCGACCGGATCTGCGCCGCATTCGAATCGATCGAGCGGGATGCCGGCAGCGACGCGGCCTTCGCCTATGACAGCTGGTGGCGCGAGGATGCCGGCCGGGTCGCCGGACCGATCGAGCAGGACGGCGGCGGCGGCGGCACGCGCGGCGTCATGAAGGGCAAGGTCTTCGAGAAGGTCGGCGTCAACGTCTCCACGGTCGGCGGCACCTTCTCGCCCGAATTCGCCAGGACCATCCACGGCGCGCAGGACAATCCCGGCTTCTTCGCGACCGGCATCAGCCTCGTCGCGCACATGACCAACCCGCATGTGCCCGCCGTGCACATGAACACGCGCTTCCTGGTCACGACCAGGCGCTGGTTCGGCGGCGGGGCGGACCTCAATCCGCCCATCCAATATGCCGAGGACACGGCCGATTTCCACGCCGCCTTCAAGACCGCCTGCGATGCGCATGATCCGGATCATTATCCGCGCTTCAAGGCCTGGGCCGACGATTATTTCTACATCCCCCACCGGCAGGTGCATCGCGGCGTGGGCGGCATCTTCTACGATCATCTGGAAGGCGATTTCGACGCGAACTTCGCCTTCACTCGCGATGTGGGCGAGGCGTTCCTCGCCGTCTTCCCGCGCATCGTGCGCCGCCGCATGGGGCTGGGCTGGACCGCGCAGGAGGAAGCCGACCTGCTGGCATGGCGCGGCCGCTATGTGGAGTTCAATCTGGTGCATGATCGCGGCACGCTGTTCGGCCTCAAGACCGGCGGCAATATCGACGCGATCCTGATGAGCCTGCCGCCGCGCGTCACCTGGGGCTGAGGCGAGCGTCCTGCACGCTGGTCGCGCGGTAGAGCGCGGCGGTCAGCAGCACCGTCGCCACCGCCACCAGCGCGGACATGGCGCCGAGCGTGATCTGCTCGAGGAACATGGCCAGCTCTCGCGGCAGCAGCAGTCCGCCGAGGATGGAGACCATCATCCCGATCACACGCATCGCGAGCTGGCTGGTGAGGAACAGGATCGCCAGCACCAGCAGGATGCGCAGTCCGTTGCCCCGCGTGAGCGCGATGCTGCGCACGATCAGCCGGATCGGGTTGGAGGGCGCCTCCGCGGCCGCCACCGAGGGGACCAGCGCCAGCCGGGCCAGCAGATAGAAGAAGGGCAGCACGAACGCCATGAACGCCGCCACCAGCATGAACCCTTCGAGCAGCTCGGCGAGCAGATAGACAGGCAGCAGCCCCAGCCCCACGCGCAGCGATTCGCCCACAGTCGGGCGCCCCTCGCGCAGCAGCAGCACCAGCATCGCCAGCACGCCGAAGGTCATGACCAGCTCGCGGCCCAGCAGCACCTGCCAGTGCGCCGCCACATAGTCCGTGTAGAGCGTGAGCATCGCCTCCATGGTTTCCGGCGGGGGCGTCGCCTCGGCGGGCGCGCCCGCCGCCAGCAGCTGCAGCGAGACGATCATGGGCAGCATCACGAACATGCCGGCCAGCACGGCCAGCAGTTCCGCGTTGGCGGACGCCATGGCGCGCGCATCATCCCATATCTTGTTGAGGTCGATCCTGGTCACGCGCGCTCGATAGGGAAATTCGCGGCGCAGGGCCAGAGCGCATGGACGCTTGCCAAATTTAGCGCCGCGTCCCATCTGCACTGCCCATGGCACATGCCCCAATCCGCGAGCGTCCCGCGCTCGACGGGATCGAATGGCGCGTCGATCCCGGCCTGACCGACTATCCCGCCGCCGTGGCGGAGATGGATGCGCGCCTCGAGGCGATCATCGCGGGCCGGGCTGTGGAGCGCATCTGGCTCGTCGAGCATCCGCCGCTCTATACGGCGGGCACCAGCGCGCTGGCGGGCGACCTGCTCGCGGCCCGTTTCCCTGTGTTCGAGACCGGGCGCGGCGGCCAATATACCTATCATGGCCCCGGCCAGCGCGTGGTCTATCTCAATCTCGACCTGTCGGCGCGCGGGCGCGATGTGCGGCGCTTCGTGCAGGCGCTCGAAGGGTGGATCGTCGCGGCGCTGGCCGATCTCGGCGTGCCGGCCTGGACGGCGCAGGGCCGCATCGGCGTGTGGACGCACGGGCCGGACGGCGCGGAAGCCAAGATCGCCGCGATCGGCGTGCGCCTGCGCAAATGGGTCACGCTGCACGGCCTGGCCATCAATGTCGCGCCGGACCTTGGCCATTATGACGGCATCGTGCCCTGCGGCATCCGCGAATTCGGCGTCACCAGCCTTGCCGCGCTCGGCAAGCCGGCCGGCATGGCGGCGCTCGACGCGGCGCTCGCCCGCCATGCCGCAGCGATGCTGGCCCGGATCGGCGGATCGACCGGCGGGGCTTGAGGGTTAAGCGACCTGCAACTAAGGTCCGCCCCTTGCGGTCGCGCCGGGGGGTCGCGACAAGCCGGACAGTGACCGCGTCGTCAAGGAGAACAACAAATGGCACGACCGGACACGCACCGCGGATGGACAACCCTGCTCGCCCTCGCCGGCGCGAGCCTCGCCCTGGCCGGCTGCGGCAGCAAGACGCAGACCGCGGGCAATGATGTCGAGATGCGCGACATGGAAGTGGTCGACGGCACGGTGAATGATTCGATGACCGATCTCGACGCCGCCCGCGTCGATGGCGCCAGCCTGGCCGAGAACAGCGCCACGCCGCATCCCCGCCCCAGCCGCGCGCCCGACGAGGTCGCCAACGGCGCCGATACGGAGACCGTCCCCTCCGAGTGAGGCGGTCGCGCCCGGCCTATTTCAGGCCCAGCAGCTTGTGCGTCTGCAGCGAGAGCCGCCAGCGGCTGTCGCGCAGCACGAGCGCGATGGCGGCCTCCCGCGTGGCCGCGTTCGCCGCTTCGCTCCCGCAATCCATGGGCTGGACGAGGAACTGGTCGAACGCCCAGCCGATCAGCGTGTCCGGGTCGATCTCCGGCTGCGGCCACACCAGCTTCAGTTCGCTGCCGCTGCGCTGGACGACCTGGCTGTCGGCCTTGGGGCTGATGCACAGCCAGTCGATACCGGGCGTCGCGGGCAGGGTGCCGTTGCTCTCCACCGCGATCTCGAATCCCGCGCCATGCAGCGCATCGACCAGCGCCGGATCGAGCTGCAGCATCGGCTCGCCGCCGGTGATGACGACGAAGCGCCGGCCCGGCTCGTCGCCCCAGAGGCGCGCGGTCGCGGCGGCCAGGTCCGCCGCATCCTTGAAGCGCCCGCCATTCTCGCCGTCCGTCCCGACGAAATCGGTGTCGCAGAAGCGGCAGACGGCCTCGGCCCGGTCCTGCTCGCGGCCGGACCAGAGATTGCAGCCGGCAAAGCGCAGGAACACCGCGCGCCGCCCGGCCTGCATCCCCTCGCCCTGCAGCGTGAGGAACATCTCCTTGACCGCGTAGCTCATGGTCGCCTCAGGGCAGCGTGGCGTAGCGCGTGGGGTCGGGCACGCCGGCTTCGATGAAGCCCTTCGAGCGCAGGCGGCAACTGTCGCACAGGCCGCAATGCAGGCCCTCCGGGGTCGGATCGTAGCAGGACCAGCTCATGCCCGCGTCGAGCCCCAGCCGGGCCGCCTCGCTGGCGATCTGCGCCTTGGTCATATATTGGAGCGGCGCCTCGATGCGCACCGCCTGGCCTTCCATGGCCGCCTTGGTGGCGAGCGCCGCCATGTCCTGGAAGGCCTGGATGAAGTCCGGCCGGCAATCGGGATAGCCCGAATAGTCCAGCGCGTTCACCCCGATATAGATGTGCCCCGCCCCGCTCACTTCGGCGAGGCCGAGCGTCAGCGACAGGAAGATGGTGTTGCGCGCGGGCACATAGGTGATCGGGATGCCGGCGCCCACGCCGGTCTTGGGCACGGCCGCGTCGGAGGTGAGCGCGGAGCCGCCGAACTGGGTGAGATCGAGCGGCAGGACGATGTGCCGCTCGGCCTCCAGCGCCTGCGCGATGCGCCGGGCCGACTCCAGCTCGATGCGGTGCCGCTGGTTATAATCGATGGTGAGCGCGACGAGGCGGAAGCCGGCCTCGCGCGCGCGCGCGGCGGCCACCATGGAATCGAGGCCGCCCGAGAGCAGCACGACGGCGATCGGTCGTTCTAATGACATGGCCGCCCGCTAGCGCAAATGCGCGCCGATGCCAATCTTGGCGATGGGTGCGGGGCGATCGCCGGGACGATGGGCCCTTATCGGCGGGCCCTTATCGGCGCATCGCCGTCGGGCCGCAGGCGCCCACGCGCCGGCCCTCGATCATCATGGCGAAGGGCGCGCCGCCCGAGACGCCTTGCGAATCGATCTGCACCAGCCGCGCCGTCTCGACCCGCAGCGCCGTGCGCCCCTGCCCGGCATGGGCGCAATCATAAGTGACGGACACCCGGTCGGCCGCATCCTCCAGCACGAAGCGCCGGCACATCTGGCCGGGGTGACGCGGCTGTAGCAGTTGCAGCGGATCGCCGATGCACAGCCGGCGGACAGCGCCGCCGGCGCCGCGCTCCCGCAGCTCCCATTCGCCCCGTTCGAGGCGATCGAGCGCATCGACGCCATCGCCTTGCGCGGCCAATGCCGGAAGGGGCGTCAGGCTGCCCAAGGCAACCGCAGTCATGACCAGTGCCTTGCGCATTCCGTATCCAGATCTCCTTCCCCGGAAGATAGGCAGGAATCCCGACGAAAAAAGGGCACGGTTGATCGCGCTGTCCCGGTTTTGGCCAGTGCGCGAGGGGACATTCGCCTTTTCGTCAATGAATTGCGGGCAGTTCGTCCAGCTTCACTTCGAAAACCCGCGAACAAAAAGCGCAATCGACGCCGATGATGCCGCGTTCGTCTGCCATCTCTGCGCGTTCGCCATGCCCGAATCGCCCCAGCACGCTGCGAATATGGTCGAGATCGCAGCGGCATCCCTTGCGGATCGGCAGGGAATCGAAGGCCCGTATCTCCGGCTCCTCGTGGAACAGCCGCCAGGCGATGTCGCCGAGCGGTAGCGCCGGATCGGCCAGTTCCGCATCCTTGAGCGTGCCGCCGAGGATCATGGCATGCTCCCAGTCGGGATGGTCATGGCGCACATGCAGCCGCTCGCGCCCGGATTCGCCCTCCGGCAGATGCTGCAGCAACATGCCGCCCGCGATGCAGCCGCCATCGCGATCATGGCGCGTGGCGATGCGGATGAGGCTGGGGATCTGCTCGGACTGGGCGAAATAATGTTCGGCCGCCACGCCGAGGCTGGCGCCTTCCAGCGGCACGATGCCCTGATAGCGCTCCCCGGTCGCCGCCTGATCGATGGTGATGGCGAGATAGCCCTTGCCGAACAGGCCGAAGAGCGAGGGATCATCGCCCAGCTCGGCCAGCCGGTCCGCATCGAACTGCGCATAGCCGCGCACCGCGCCGCCCTTGTAATCGGCGACCAGCAGCGAGACGACGCCCTGCTCGGTCTGCGCCTGCAGAGTGAGCTGGCTGTCATCATCCTTGAGCATGGCGCCCAGCAGGCCCGCCAGCACCAGCGCCTCGGCCACGAGCCGCTCGATCGCGGGCGGATAATGATGCGCCGCCAGCACCGCGTCGAGCACCGGGCCCAGCCGCACCAGCCGGCCGCGCACATGGCGGGCCGGGATGGCGAAGCCCAGCGCCTCGTCCAGCAGCATCCGGTCCGGCGCGCTCATCCCAGCAGGCCGAAAGCCCAGAGCAACACCGATTTCTGCGCGTGCAGGCGATTCTCGGCCTCGTCCCAGATCAGCGATTGCGACCCGTCGATCACCTCGGGCGCCACTTCCTCGCCGCGATGGGCGGGCAGGCAGTGCAGGAAACGGGCGTCGCGCCGGGCCCGCGCCATCAGCGCGGGCGTCACCTGATAGGGCATCATGGCGCGCAGCTTGGCCTCGCCGCCGGCCTGCCCCATGGATATCCATGTATCGGTCACGACCACGTCCGCATCCGCAACCGCCTCGGCCGCATTGCGGGTGAGGGTGATGGCGGCGCCCCGTTCGCGCGCCTCGTCCGCGAAGCGCGGATCGGGATCGAAGCCCTGCGGCACGCCGAAGCGCACGTCGAACTTGAACAGCCCCGCCGCCTCGATGATCGAGTGCAGCACATTATTGCCGTCGCCCAGCCAGGCCCACTGGCTGCCGGGCAGCGCGAGGCCATGCTCGACGACGGTCAGCAGGTCCGCGACGATCTGGCAGGGATGCGAGAGATCGGTCAGGCCATTGATGACCGGCACATCGGCATGATGCGCCATTTCCTCGATCTTGGCATGATCGTCCGTGCGGATCATGATCGCATCGACCATGCGCGAGAGCACCCGCGCGGTATCCGCGACGGTCTCGCCCCGGCCGAGCTGGCTGGTGCCCGCGTCGAGGATCAGCGATGTGCCGCCGAGCTGCCGGATCGCCATGTCGAACGACACGCGCGTGCGCGTCGAGTTCTTCTCGAAGATCATCGCCAGCGTGCGGCCGGCCAGCGGCGCGTCGGCATCCGCCGCACCGCGGGGCAGGCCGGCCGCGCGGCGGGCCGCCTTGCGGTCGATCGCGTCGCCCAGCATCGCGGCGAGGGCCTCGCCGCCGGCATCGGAGAGGTTGAGGAAATGTCTGGTCATCGGAGGAACATGCTCCTGCAAAGGCAGGAGCCCAGGGCGACAGGACATCGCCACTGGGCCCTGGGCTCCCGCCTGCGCAGGAGCACTGGAACGGGATTACGCGGCCACAGGCAGCTTGTAGCTGGCCGCGCCGGCGGAGAGTCGCTCGATCGCCTCGGCGATATGGCTGTCCTCGATCACCAGCGGCGGCAGCACGCGGAACACATTCTCCCCCGCCGAGACGGTGAGCAGGCCATGATTGTCCCGCAGATGCGCCACGAAATCGCGCGCGACCGCCGGCTCCTTCATCTTGATGCCGAGCATCAGGCCCTTGCCCCTGATCTCCTCGAAGAGATGATCGTGATTCGGGATCATCTGCTCGAAGGCCTGGCGCAACCGGTCGCCCTTCTGTGCGACGGACTCGAAGAAGCCCGGCTCCAGCATGACGTCGAGGATCGCCTGCCCCGCCGCCATCGCCAGCGGATTGCCGCCATAGGTGGAGCCGTGCGTGCCGAACACCATGCCCTTGGCCGCCTCCTCGGTGGCGAGGCAGGCGCCGAGCGGGAAGCCGCCGCCAATGCCCTTGGCCGCCGTCAGGATATCCGGCGTGATGCCATAATGTTCATGGGCGAAGAATTTGCCGGTGCGCCCGTAGCCGCACTGGATCTCGTCCAGGATCAGCAGCAGGCCATGCTCGTCGCACGCCTTGCGCAGGCCCTGGATGAACGCGGGCGTGCCGGCGGTCATGCCGCCCTCGCCCTGCACGGTCTCGACCATGAATCCGGCGGTCTCATCGTCGATCAGCGCCAGCGCGGCCTCCAGATCGTTGAACGGCGCATAGGCGAAGCCGGGCAGCAGCGGCTCGAAGCCGTCGCGCATCTTGGCCTGATTGGTCGCGCTGATCGCGCCGAGCGAGCGGCCATGGAAGGCGTTGTTGAACGTGATGAGCGTGTGGCGCTGCGGATTGCCGTTCACATGATGATAGCGCCGCGCGGTCTTGATCGCGCATTCGATCGCCTCGACGCCCGAATTGGTGAAGAACAGCGTATCGGCGAAGCTGTTGTCCACGATCCGTTGCGCCAGCGCCTCGCCCTGCGGCGAACCGTAGAGATTGGAGACGTGCATCAGCGTCGCCGCCTGATCCTGGATCGCCTGCGTCAGGTGCGGGTGGCCATGGCCGAGCGCGTTTACCGCGATGCCAGCCGCGAAGTCCAGATAGCGCTCGCCGCGCTCGCCGATCAGATAGCAGCCCTCCCCTCGCACCGGACGCACATCGCACCGGGGGTAGACGGGCATGAGCGGGGTGATCGACATAGGAAAGGGTTCCTTTCTCGCACGAAGCTGAAACGGAAAAAGGCGGCCGTGCGAGGCCGCCAGCGTCCGGGCGATCCTATAGCTTGCCGGGGTCCGTGAATCAATCTGGCTGGCGGACGCGGCTCAGGGCGTGCTGGCCCCCTTATATTCGATGATGCGATGGGTGCCGCCGCGCCAGCGCTTCCAGTGGAACCGCGCTACGCCGCCGAACTGCGCGAACTTGCCGAGCATGATCCACAGGCCATAGTTCAGCGCGAAGCGCGGCCGCGCGCCGGCGCGCCATTTCCGGAAGGCGATGCGCGCCACCTGCGCGGGATAGGTGGCAAGGCCGAGCAGCGCGGCCAGGCCCGGCCCCGGCGACCCGGCGATCGCCGCCGCAAGCGCCAGCACCATGATGAGCGCGGGCACGATGCCGCCCCACAGGATGATACTGTTGCGCTGCCGCCGCCAGACCGGATCGGCCTGCGCGCCATGCCGCACGACATGCTCGGCAAAGGCATGGCCGGAGCGCCGCGCCCGCAGCCACCAGGGCTGCGCGCTGTGGATATCGGCATCATGCAGGGTCATCTCGGCGTCGATCCGGCGGATGGACCAGCCCTTGAGCCGCAACCGCAGGCACAGGTCCGGCTCCTCGCCCGCGATGAGATAGTCGCTATAGCCGCCGGCTTCCACCAGCGCGGCCAGGCGGAACAACGCATCGCCCCCGCAGGCGTTGACGAGGCCGACCGGCACGTTCCACTCATCGTCGCACAGCGCATTATAGGCACTCGCGTCCGGGAAGCGCTCGCGCCGGCGGCCGAAGACGGCACAGAGCGCCGGTTCGGCCCGCAGCGCCGCCTGCGCGGTGGCCAGCCAGTCCGGGTCCAACTCGCAATCGCCATCGACGAACTGGATATAGTCGAGCTCCGGCCACTCCGTCGACAACCGGCGCCAGCCCGCATTGCGCGCCCGCGCCGCGGTGAAGCCCCGGTCGGTCGACAGGATCTCGACGCCCATGCCCAGCGCGCGGGCGAAATCCTGGCTGCCGTCGGTCGATCCGGAATCGACATAGACCACCGGAATGCCGGGCGCGATGCTGCGCAGGCAGCGCTTCAGGCGCTCGCCCTCGTTACGGCCGATCGCCACCAGACCGATCCGGGAGAGGTCACTCATCGCGCATCCTCGTCAACGCCGCGCAGTCATGGGCGTCCGGCACTCTTGAAGCAGAGTTCAGCGCCGATGCAAGGCCGCAACCGCGCGCGCGACCGATTGCATGAGCTGCCAGCGCTCCGGGATGGGCACGGTCGTCTCGCCGATCATCACCGCGATCGCATAGCTGGTGCCGTCCGGCGCGGTCATGATGCCAACATCGTTGAAGCCGGTCGAGCGCGGGGCGAGGTCCTGCCCGGTGCCGGTCTTGTGGACATAGGTCCAGTCCGCCGGCACGCCGGCCTTGATCCGCTGCGGGCCGGTGCGGGCATCGCCCATGGTCGAGAGCAGGAGCTGGGTCGAAGCGGGCGAGAGCATTTCGCCGCGCTTCAGCTTGGCCAGCGCCTTCACGATCGCCAGCGGCGCGGCGCCATCGGGCGGATCGGCCAGATAGGCGTCCAGCGCCCGTTCCCGCACGGAGCGCGGCAGGTTGGCGCGCGCGGTGTAGAAGCGCCGGCCCTGCGACATCTCCTGCGACCAGGTGAGGCCGGCGGTCTCGCTCTGCAGGATGCGCTCGCCCGGCCCGAACCGGATCGAATCCGGCCCGAAGAAACGCCGCGCGAGATAGCCGCGCACAGTGTCCGGCCCGCCGACGCTGCGCAGCACCCCGTCATTGGCGGTGTTGTCGCTCTGCGTCATGGCGCGCTGGAACAGGTCGCGCAGGGACGTGCTGTAGCCGCTCTGCGAACTGACCATCGCGGCGATCGGCTGGTGGAACAGCGTCAGGTCGGCGGGGCGGATGGTCACTTGCGTGTCCAGCGTCAGGCGGCCGCGATCGACCGTGTCGAGCAGCGTCATCGCCACCCAGAGCTTGGAGACGCTCTGCTGCGGGAACAGGCGAGCGCCGTCATAGTCCACCGTCCAGCCGGTATCGACCCGCTGCACCGCGATGCCGGCGCGGCCGTTGAAATTGCGCCCCAGCGTCTGGATGACGGAGACCAGCGCGGGCGAGGGGCGATCGGCCCCCTGACTGGCCTGCTGCGCGACGGGCGCGGCCGGCGGACGGCTCGCGGGCGGCTGGGCCACGGGCGCGACGGGGCGCTGCGCGGCCTGCACCGGCCGCTGCGTCGCGGGGATAGCCGTGCAGGCCCCGGCCAGCGCGATGATCGCGAGGCCGGCCAGCATCGGCATCCGTCCCTTGGGCTTCATCCCCAAACTTTCCTTGCCCTTCATATGCATATCTTCCCCGTCCAGCCTTAACAGCAGCCGAACGTGCGCAATGCAACTGCGACGAGGCGAATCCGATTCACGATGGACGGTGGAACCTCCAGCCGATTCGACATGGAGGCGAAAAATCGCGCCGCCTTTGACGCGGATCAAGTCGCATCCCGGCCAGTCGGCCTACAACGGCTCCCGACAACGCGATTCGTCCCTCGCGCTGTTGGATGCGGCACCGTCCGCTTCCCTCCGATCCACCTGGACCCGGCGCGAGACATCGAGCTTCGCGCCGGTTTTCTTCGGATCGCGCCCTTACGGCACCAGCACCGTGTCCACCGCCACGGGCAGCGTCTCGGGATAGTCCAGCGTGTAGTGCAGGCCCCGGCTCTCCTTGCGGTGGAGGGCGCAGCGGATGATGAGGCGGGCGATTTCCAGCAGGTTGCGCAGTTCGATAAGGTCGGCGGTGACGCGGAAATTGCCGTAATATTCGTCCACCTCGCGCGTGAGCAGGTCGGCGCGGTGCTGGGCGCGCTCCAGCCGCTTGGTGCTGCGCACGATGCCGACATAATCCCACATGAACCGGCGGATCTCCTTCCAGTTATGCGTGACGATGACTTCCTCGTCGCTGTCCGTCACGCGGCTCTCGTCCCACGGCCGGATCGGCGGCGGGAGCGGCATGTCGGCCCAGTTGGCGCGGATATGATTGGCCGCCGCCTCGCCGAACACGAAACATTCGAGCAGCGAGTTGGAAGCGAGGCGGTTGGCGCCGTGGAGCCCGCTCTCCGTCACCTCGCCGGCGGCATAGAGGCCGGGCAGATCGGTGCGGCCGTCCAGATCGATGATGACGCCGCCGCAGGTATAATGCTGCGCGGGCACCACCGGGATCGGCTCCTTCGTGATATCGATGTCGAGATCGAGCAGGCGCGCATAGATGGTCGGGAAATGCTCCTTGATGAACTCGGGCGGCTTGTGGCTGATGTCGAGATGGACATAGTCCAGCCCCAGCCGCTTGATCTCATGGTCGATCGCGCGGGCCACCACGTCGCGGGGCGCCAGCTCGCCGCGCTTGTCGAACCGGTCCATGAAGCGCTTGCCGCCGCCGGGCACGCCGGGGGGCAGCTTCAATTTGCCGCCTTCGCCGCGCATCGCCTCGGTGATGAGGAAATTCTTGACCTCCAGATTGTAGAGGCAGGTCGGGTGGAACTGCATCATCTCCATGTTGGAGACGCGGCAGCCCGCGCGCCAGGCCATGGCGATGCCGTCGCCCGTCGCGCCGCGCGGCGCGGTGGAGAAGAGATAGGTGCGCCCCGCCCCGCCACTCGCCAGGACGGTGGCGCGGGCCACGAAGGCGTCCACTCGCCCGGCCTTCCGGTTGAGCGCATAGACGCCCCACACATGCCCGTCGCCCGAATAGCGCTCGCCATGGCGGGACGTGATGAGGTCGATGGCGACCATGTCCTCCATCAGCGTGATATTCGGGTTGGCGCGCGCCGCGGCGAGCAGCGCCACCTGCACGGCATGGCCGGTCGCGTCGTCCACATGCACGATGCGGCGGTGCGAATGGCCGCCCTCGCGCGTCAGGTGCCAGCGCTCGCCGAAATCCTCGCCCGCGTTGAACGGCACGCCGAGCGCGGCCAGCCGCTCGATCGCGGAGGGCGCCTCGGAGACGACGAACTCCACCGTCTCGCGATTGTTGAGCCCCGCACCCGCCACCATCGTATCCTCGACATGGTTCGCGAAACTGTCGCCCGCGTCGAGCACCGCGGCGATGCCGCCCTGCGCCCAGTTGGTCGATCCCGAATCGAGCGCGCCCTTGGCGAGCACGAGCACCTTGCGATCCTGCGCCAGATTGATCGCCGCGGTGAGCCCGGCGGCGCCGGACCCGATGATGATGATGTCGTGATGGGATATGGTCATTCTTCTCTCCGCTCCCGCTTGCGGGGCCGGCCGGGCGTGGGCGATCCCGGCCTCTCGCTCAAGCCGCCTCGCGGGTCAGCTTGAGGAACACGTCCTCCAGATCGGGATCATGGGTGGAGACGTCGACGATCGCGAAGCCCTGCGCCTGGATGACGGAGAGCACGTCGCCTGCCGTGGCGCGGCTCTTGAGATAGGTGATCCTCAGGCTGCGCGCGCCGCTCCGCTCGATCTTCTCGAAATGGTCATGGCGCGGCATCGCCTCGCCCAGGTCGCGATCCACCGTCACCTCGACCACTTTCTCCTGCGCCATGTTGACCAGCTCGCGGGTCGGCTTGTCGGTGATGAGGCGGCCATGGTTGATGATCGCGATGCGATCGCACAGCTCCTCGGCCTCCTCCAGATAATGGGTGGTGAGCACGATGGTGACGCCGCGATCGTTGAGCGAGCGCACATAGGCCCAGAGCTGCTGGCGCAGCTCGATGTCCACGCCGGCGGTCGGCTCGTCCAGCACCAGGATGGGCGGCGAATGGACCATGGCCTTGGCGACCATCAGCCGCCGCTTCATGCCGCCCGAGAGCGTGCGCGAATAGGCGTTCGCCTTGTCCTCCAGATGGACGGCGCGCAGCAGCTCCATGGTGCGGCGATCGGCCTTGGGCACGCCATAATAGCCGGCCTGGATCTCCAGCGTCTCGGCGGGCGTGAAGAAGGGATCGAACAGCACTTCCTGATTGACGATGCCGATCGAATTCTTGGCGTTGCGCGGATTGACGTCGATGTCGAAGCCCCAGATGCGCGCGGTGCCGCCGGTCTTGTTCACCAGGCCGGCCAGGATGTTGATGAGCGTCGACTTGCCCGCGCCATTGGGGCCCAGCAGCCCGAAGATGCTGCCGCGCGGCACGGTCAGGTTGACGCCATCCAGCGCCTTCTTGCCCCCGGCATAGATTTTGGTGAGATCGATGGTTTCAATGGCAGCCTGCGTCATGGCGCGGTGCTGTAGAGCAATCAGTCGCGGTTGGAAACGGGTCGAGCGCGCGATCCGGCCGGGCGGACCTTATCCAGCAGGCGCGGGCCCGGTCCCTCGCGCCCGAGCCGGTCCCCCGGATTGCGCAGGGGGCAATCGGTGAGCGACAGGCAGCCGCAGCCGATGCAGCCGTCAATCTCGTCGCGCAGTTGCCGCAGCGCCTCGATGCGCTCGTCGAGCATGGCGCGCCAGGAGAGCGTCAGGCGCGCCCAGTCCTCCGCCCCCGGCGGCGCTCCCTCGGGGATTTCGTCCATATAGGATTTCATGACCGCGAGCGGCACGCCGGCGCGCTGGCCCACGCGGATGATCGCGATCCGGCGCAGGACGGAGCGCGCATAGCGGCGCTGGTTGCCTGCGCTGCGCCAACCCTCGATCAGCCCTTTCGCCTCGTAGAAATGGATCGTCGAGACGGGAACGCCGCTTCGCCGCGCCGCCTCGCCGACCGTGAGAGCATTGCCGCCGCCATGCGAAAGTCCTTGACCTGAACTATAGTTGAGGTTCTATGAGCCATGTCGGTATCGCAGCGCAAGTCCGTGCGCTGCCTCTGTGAAATGGAGCCGACATGCAGATCGCACTCACCCCCCGATCCCTCGCGCGCAGCCTGATCGTCTGGGGCCTCGTGGCCTTCTTTCTGGTCGGCGCGGTCGGGAATATCGCCGCGCCCGAACCCATCGCCGCCGAATATGCGCGCTGGGGCTATCCTGACTGGTTCCACCATGTGACCGGGCTGCTGGAACTCGCCGCAGCGCCGCTTCTCGCGCGGCAGGTGACGCGCCGGAACGGCGCCATGCTCGCCGCGCTGGTCATGGTCGGCGCGCTCTTCACCCTGCTGGCGAATGGGGATTTCGACCATGCCAGCGCCCCGGTCACGGTGCTGGTCGCGCTGGGCCTGTGCCTCTATCTGGACGAAAAGGCGCTGGAGGCGCGGTGGGAAGGCAAGACCTTCTGAGCGCCACCGGCCACGCCGGATTGCTCAGCCCTGCAGCACCAGAGCGCAATAGCGCGCCGCGTCGAGGAACGCCGCGCGGCGCAGGGCGAGGTGGCCGGCGGCTTCGGCGTCCTCGCCCCATTGCTCGGCCTGCCAGCGCTCGTCGAGGCTGACGGCGTCGAACAGCGCCTCGGCCTGTGTCGCACCGTCGATCAGGGCAAGCGCGCCGACCAGCGAGCCGCCGATCTGGGTGAGCGTAGCCACGCCCGCGAGCAGCCAGGGATCGAGCGCTTCCACCGCGCCGCGCAGCGCGGCCAGCGTCCGGGCCGGCTGGTCGACCGGCAGCAGCCCGGCGGTGATCGCGAAATCGACGCCATGGGTCGCGCGGGCCCAGTCCAGCAGCGGGTCCCAGTGCGCGCTCTGGCGCGCGACGAGCGGATCGGGCGCATCGGCGCGGTAGCAGAGCAGGTCGCTCTCGGCATAGGCCACGATCTGCCCGCGAAAGGCGCCCGGCGCGGGCAGCACATGATCGAGCGTGGCGTTGGCGAAGCCGGTCATCGGCATGGTGCGCGGATCGATCTCCTCGCCCTGCGCCTCCCATTCGGCGGCGATGGCCTGCGCCAGCGCGGCGGCCGGCACGTTCAGCGCCGCGCGAGCCGGCGTGCGCACCGGGCGGCCATCCAGCCGGATCGCCCAGCCGCCATCCTCCGGCACGGTCTCGACGGACGTCCAGAAGCGCTTCACTCGCCCTCCGGTCCTGTCTTTCGCGGCGCCTGTCGCGGCGTGGCGAAGGCGCGCGCGAGCAGGCGCGGCACGATGATGAACTGGAACAGGCCGACAAGCGCGACGATGACGCCCATCCAGCGCGCCCTGTCGCCCTGCACCCAGCCGAACCATTCGCGGCCGATCAGCATGCCGAACAGCACGATCAGCGCGCCGGACAGGCGGAACAGGCCGATCATGAAGAAGCGTTGCCGGGCCAGCGCCGCGCGCCGCGCCGCCGCTTCCGGGCTCTCGATGATGTCGTCCTGGCTCATGGCAGGCCGATATGGCGCGCCAGTTCGGCGCTGTCCATCGCCACGCTCTGCGCGCCGGCGGCGTGCAGCAGATCCGGCGCATGATAGCCCCAGCCCACGCCCAGCGCGCGCACCCCGGCCGCCCGCGCCATCGCCATGTCGAAGCTGGTGTCGCCGATCATCACCGCCTGCGCCCGGTCCGCGCCCGCCTCGGCCAGCGCCGCCTCGATCATGGAGGGATGCGGCTTGGAGGGATGCCGGTCGGCCGTCTGCAGCGAGACGAAGCGGCGCGAAAGGCCATGATGCTCCAGCGCGAGGCGCAGGCCCCGGTCCGACTTGCCCGTCGCCACCGCGAGCAGCCAGCCATCGGCATCCAGCGCATCGAGCAGCGCTTCGATCCCCTCATAGAGCGGCTCGTGCAACTGGCCGCCGGCGCGCAGGGCGTGGAAGGCCTGCTTATATTGCTCGCTGATCGCGTGGTGGAAGGCCGCGTCCGCCTCCGGCAGCAATTGCGCCATCGCCTGCGGCAGCGACAGGCCGACGATGGAAAGGCAGTCCGCGCGCGAGGGGCAGTCGATCGCCATGGCCGCGAACGCCGCGCCCATGGCGGCGACGATGCTGTGCTGGCTGTCGATCAGCGTCCCGTCACAGTCGAAAATGGCGAGGCGAAGAGTCATCGGCACTCCTTAGCGCGCCCCGCCCGGAAAGCCAGCGGCGCGGTGCGGATCGGCGCCGCGCACCGGGCCGCGCACCGGGCCACGCCTCGATCCGTCGCCCGACAGGAACGACTGGCCCGCTCGTGCGTTTGCAGCGGCGAGTCATTCCCCACGGCGAAGGAAGGACAATATATGAACCGGCTGCGCACGCTCTTTCCCGCCCCTGTCCTCACTCTCATCATCGGCCTGCTGACTGCGCTGATCGGCCTGGTGCTGCTGATCGGCGGCGTCTGGCTCGCCCTGCTCGGCGGATCGGCCTATTATCTCGTCACCGGCGCGGCGATGATCGCCGCCGGCGTGATGCTCATGCGCGGCATGCGGCTGGGCGGCTGGCTCTACATCCTCGTGTTCATCCTCACCATCGTCTGGGCCCTGTGGGAAGTCGGCGCCAATGGCTGGGCGCTGGTGCCGCGCGTCATCGCGCCGCTGGTGCTGCTGGTGGGCGTGCTGTTCGCCATGGCACCGCTCTCCGCGCACCGGCAGCGCTGGCGGCTGGCGCTCGGCGCGAGCGCGGCGGTCGTCCTGCTCTTCGCGGTCTGCGGCACGATGCTGGGCTGGCTCAACCAGTCCCGCCCCGCGATGGCGCTGCCCGGCGCGCGCTGGTCGATGGGCGACCCGGCGGCGCTGCAGGCGGGGCAGGACTGGCCGGCCTATGGCGGCTCCTATGCCGCCCGGCGCTATTCGCCGCTCGACCAGATCACGCCGGCCAATGTCGGCTCGCTCAGGCGCGCCTGGATGATCCACACCGGCGACCTGCCCTCGGCAGCGGCGCAGGGCACCTATGGCGCGGAGAACACGCCGCTCAAGGTGGGCGATAATCTCTATGTCTGCACGCCCAAGAACATCGTCATGGCGCTCGATCCCGCGACGGGCCGGCAGCGCTGGCGCTTCGACGCCAAGGTGTCGGACGACGCCATCCCCTATACCGCCGCCTGCCGTGGCGTGAGCTATTATGTCGTGCCGGACGCAACGCCCGGCCAGGCCTGCGCCCAGCGCATCATCTTCGGCACGCTCGATGCGCGGCTGTTCGCGCTCGATGCGGGCACCGGCCGGCCCTGCCAGGATTTCGGCACCAACGGGCAGGTCGATACCAAGATCGGCATGGGCAACACCCCTCCGGGTTATGTCTCGATCAATTCGCCGCCCACCATCGTGCGCGGCGTGGTCGTGACCGGCCATCAGGTGCTGGACGGACAGGATCGCTGGGCGCCCTCCGGCGTGATCCGCGGCTTCGACGCGGTCACCGGCAAGCTGCGCTGGGCATGGGACATGATGCATCCGGACTGGGACGGCTATCCGCCTCCCGGCGAGACCTGGACGCGCGGCACGCCGAACATGTGGACCATCGCCTCGGGCGACGAGCAACTCGGCCTCGTCTATCTGCCCATGGGCAATTCGGCGGCCGATTATTATTCCAGCCTGCGCCGGCCCACGGAGAATATGTATGCGACCTCGCTCGTCGCGCTGGACGTGACGACCGGCAAGCCGCGCTGGCGCTTCCAGGCCGTGAAGAACGATGTATGGGACTATGATTTCGGCGCGCAGGCGACGCTGATCGATTTCCCCGCCGCCGGGGGCGCCGTGCCCGCGCTGGTGCTGCCCAGCAAGCAGGGCGACATCTATGTGCTCGACCGGCGCACCGGCCGGCCGCTCACCCCCGTCGGCACGATCCGCGCGCCGGGCGGCGGCGTGGAGCCCGATCAGCGCGCGCCCACGCAGATCGTCTCGCTGTGGAACACGCTGCGCAAGCCGGATCTCACCGAGCAGGACATGTGGGGCATGTCCCCCATCGACCAGATGATCTGCCGCATCCAGTTCCGCAAGGCGAGCTACAAGGGCTTCTTCACCCCGCCGACCGCGGACCGCCGCTCGATCGAATATCCCGGCTATAATGGCGGGACCGACTGGGGCGGCGTCGCCGTCGATCCGGTGCGCGGCGTGATCGTCGCCAATTATAACGACATGCCCAATTATGTCCGGCTGGTGCCGCGTGCGGAGGCCAACAAGCTGGGCTGGGCACCGCGCGACCAGGCGCGCGGACGGATCGGCGGCGCGGAAGGCGCGGGCGATCCGCAGGCGCACACGCCCTATGCCATAGACGTCAATGCCGGCTGGCGCCTGCCGTTCACCGGCATGCTGTGCAAACAGCCGCCCTATGGCGGCATCCGCGCCATCGACATCGCGACCGGCAAGACCATCTGGGATCGCGCGTTCGGCACGGCGCGCACCAACGGGCCGTTCGGCATCCCCTCGATGCTGCCGATCACCATCGGCACGCCGAACAATGGCGGCGCGGTGGTCACCGCGAGCGGCCTCATCTTCATAGCCGCCGCGACGGACAATCTGATCCGCGCCATCGACCTGGAAACCGGCAAGACGGTGTGGAGCGACGTGCTGCCCGCCGGCGGACAGGCGACGCCGATGACCTATGAGGCGAACGGCAAGCAATATGTGGTGATCTATGCCGGCGGGCACCACTTCATGGAGACCCCGGTCGGCGACGAAGTGGTCGCCTACGCCCTGCCCTGAACCGGCGCCGACTGTCCTCGCCCTACCCTCCGGTCAGACCCCCCGGCGCGAAAACACGCGCCGGGGGGTGACGTGCGCCCCCGCGCTCGCCTAGGATCGGCCAGAAACTGATCCGACCCAGATACTGATCCGACAGGGGGATATCTCATCATGCTTCGTCGCGACTTCATGATCGGCGCCGCCACCACGGCCCTCGCCGTCACATTGCCCGCGCGCCTGATGGCGCAGGCCGGCGGCACCCCCGGCGGGAGCGCCGGCCCCGGCGACGCCGCCTTGCGCGCCATGTTCGATCGCTTCTTCTATGCCCGGCTGGAGGATTCGCCCGAGTCCGCCACGCAACTCGGCCTCGATACCGGCGAGCGGGCGCATCTGCGCGCGAAGCTGAGCGACGAATCAGCCGCCGGCGCCGCCCGCGCGCTCGCCCGCGCCAGGGCCGAACGGGCGGAGCTGGCCGGAGTGGACGCGGCCAGCCTCTCGCCCGAAGCGCGGCTGGACCTGGAGGTCGTCACCTACCAGCTCGACCATGCCATCGCCGGTGCCGAGCGCTTCACCTATGGCAGCTCCATGGGCCGCTATGCGCCCTATGTGCTGAGCCAGCTCACCGGCGCCTATCGCGACCTGCCCGATTTCCTCGATTCGCAGGTGCGCGTGCGCGATGCCGGCGAGGCGGACGATTATCTCGCCCGGCTCGAAGCCTTCCCGGCCCAGATCGACGCGGAGACCGAGCGCCAGCAGGCCGATGCCGTGCGCGGCGTGTTCGCGCCGGACTATATCCTGGACACCACGCTGCGCCTGCTCGCCGCCGCGCGCGACAAGCCGGCCGACCAGAATATCCTCGTCACCAGCCTCGCCGCCAAGCTCACCGCGGCCGAACTCGATGCCGCGCGCGTCGATCAGGCCCGGCGGATCGTCGAGCAGAAAGTCTATCCCGCGCTCGATCGCCAGCGCGCGCTCGTCACCGATCTGCGCGGCAAGGCCGTGCATGATGCGGGCTGCTGGCGCCTGCCGGACGGGGAGGCCTATTATGCCGGCGCCGCCGAGGCCGCGACCACCGTGGCGATGAGCGGCGAGGAAATCCACCGGCTCGGCCTGGAGCAGGTCGCCGAGATCGGCGGGCGCATCGACACCATCCTCAAGGGCCAGGGCATGAGCCAGGGCAGCGTGGGCGAGCGGCTGGTGGCGCTCAACCAGCGGCCCGACCAGATCTTCCCGAACACGGACGAGGGCCGCGCGGCGCTCCTCGCCGTGCTCAACGACCAGATCCGCGCCATGTATGAGCGCCTGCCGGAGGTCTTCTCCACACTCCCGCGCGCGCCGGTGGAGGTGCGCCGCGTGCCCGAGACCATCCAGGCCGGCGCGCCGGGCGGCTATTATCAGAACGCCTCGCTCGATGGCACGCGGCCGGGCATCTACTATATCAACCTGCGCGACACGTTCGATCGGCCGAAATTCGGCCTCGCCACCCTCTCGCATCATGAGGCGGTGCCGGGCCACCATCTCCAGGTGATGCTGGCGCTGGAGAGCGATGCCATCCCGATGATCCGGCGGCGCAGCTTCTTCAGCGGCTATTCGGAAGGCTGGGCGCTCTATTCCGAACAGCTCGCCGACGAGATGGGCATGTTCGAGGGCGATCCGCTGGGGCAGGTCGGCTATCTCCAGTCGCTGCTGTTCCGCGCGACGCGGCTCGTGGTCGATTCGGGCATGCACGCCAAGCGGTGGAGCCGCGAGCAGGCGACCGACTATTTCATCGCCACCACCGGCATCGCGCGCGGCCGCAGCCAGGGCGAGATCGACCGCTACACCGTCTGGCCGGGGCAGGCCTGCAGCTACAAGGTCGGCCACACTATGTGGGTGCGCCTGCGCGAGGAGGCCAGGAAGAACCCCGCCTTCGACCTCCGGCAATTCCACGACGTGCTGCGCAGCGGCGCCATGCCGCTGGCCGTGCTGGAGCGGGTGGTGAGGGAGCGCTGGGCGGTGGCGTAGCGCGCAGCCGCGCCCGTCATGCCGATGCGCCGCTCGTTGGGTGGCTGGCTTTCATGAAGGTTCGCCACGGTGCCGCATGCGCGCATGCGCGCCCGCGCGGCGATTTCAGTCGCCGGCGTCGCGCATCAGCGCCGCCAGCACCGGATCGCCCGACGCCGCCATGCCATCCGCCGCGCGCAGGCGCATCTCCTCCGGCTTGTTCTGCCCGAGCTTGCGGGTGCCGCGCCAGATGTCGATATCGAGCGTGAAGCCGATGATGCCCCGCGCCATGCGCTCGGCAAGACCCGGCGTCATCTTCGCCCGTGTCCAGGCTGGCTTGGGCGAGAGGCGCGCTTCATGCAGGGCGGAGAGCGCATCGATCTGCGCGAGCAGGGCAGGCTCGTCCATGGCGGCCACGCGCCCTTCGAGCTCGACGGCCAGATAATTCCAGGTCGGCACCTGATCGTCCGCGCCATACCAGTCCGGGCTCACATAGCCATGCGGCCCGATCACCGAGAAGACCGCGCCCGCGCCGTCCAGATGCGCGCTCAGCGCATTGGCGCGCGCCAGATGGAAGCCGATGCGCGCCTCGCCGAGAAAGACGGCCGGGACATGCGCCACGCGGATGCCCGCGGGCGTCATGGCGGCCAATGTCCCGAAGCCCTGCGCCTCGACCAGCGCCCGCATGGCCGCATGATCCGACCAGGCGAAACGCGCATTGGGGTGCATCAGCCGCGCCGGGGCTTGCGCGGTCCGGCCGGCGCGCTCGGCCGGGCATTGCCGCCCGCGGGCTTGCCGCCGGCCGCCGGCCGTCCGGCCCGGTTGCCCGACTTGGCACTGGCCGGCTTGGCACTGGCCGGCTTGGCTGGCCTGGCCCCGCTCGCCTTGGCTGCTGGCTTGACCGGCTTGCCCGTGCGCGCGCCGCCTTCGCTGCGCCCGCGCCGCTCGCCGCGCCGGCCCTTGCGCACATCCTTGGCATGGGCGGTGGAGGCGCGCTTCTCGGCGGCCTTCTTCTCGGCGGCGCTGGGCTTGATGTCCTCCTGCAAGGGCAGGTCGCCCTCGTTCGCGTCGAAGCCAAGGCTGGCCAGCGTCTCGGCGAAATGCGTGGGCAGGTCGGCGCGCACGTCCAGCGGCGATCCGTCCGGATGGTCGATGCGCAGGCGGCGGGCATGGAGGTGCATCTTGCGGCTGATCGCGCCGGTCAGGAACGCATCCTTGGCGCCATATTTGCCGTCGCCCACGATCGGATGGCCCAGCGCCGCCATATGGACGCGCAACTGGTGGGTGCGCCCGGTATGGGGCTGCAGCTCGACCCAGGCGGCGCGATTGCCGGCGCGCTCGATCACCCGGTAGCGCGTGCGCGCGGGCATGCCCTCGGCCTCGTCGACATGCATCTTCTCGCCGCCCGTGCCCGGCTGCTTGGCCAGCGGCATGTCGATCAGCCCCTCGTCGCGGGCCGGCACGCCCACCACGATGGCCCAATAGACCTTGCGCGCCGTGCGGCTGGAGAAAGCCTTGGCGAAATGCGCCGCACTGCGCGCCGTGCGCGCCAGCAGCAGCACGCCGCTCGTATCCTTGTCGAGCCGGTGGACGAGGCGCGGCCGGTCGTCCCGCTCGAACATCAGCGCGTCGAGCAGTCCGTCGACATGCTCGGTCGTCTTGGTGCCGCCCTGCGTGGCCAGGCCCGGCGGCTTGTTGATGACCAGCGCCTGCGCATCGCGATGGATGACCATCCCCTCGGCAAAGGCCATCTGGTCCTCGGTCAGCACCGGACGCGGGCGCGCCGCGCGGGCCGTCTTGGCCGCCGTCATCGGTTCGAGCGGGGGCACGCGCAGCACCTGCCCTTCCGTCAGCCGGTCGCCCGGCGTGGCGCGCGCGCCATCGACGCGCAACTGCCCGGTGCGCGCCCAGCGCGACACGATGGCGAAGCTCGCATCGGGCATGTGGCGCTTGAACCAGCGGTCGAGCCGGATGCCGTCATCCTCGGCATCGACGGTGAACTGCTGCACGCCGGCGGGGTCCGCGCGGCTCATGCCGCGGCTCGCATCATGGCCAGGCCGAGCGCCAGCGCGCCGATCGCGACGATGACCGAGAGCAGCACATAGCCCAGCCCGGCCATCCATTCGCCACGCTCGATCATCAACATCGTCTCCAGACTGAAAGCGGAAAAGGTCGTGAAGCCACCCAGCACGCCAACCGCGGCGAACAGCCGGATTTCCTCGCCACCCTGCGCGCGCCCGGCCAGCCAGCCCGCCAGCAGGCCCATGGCGAGCCCGCCGATCACATTGGCGGCCAGCGTGCCCCATGGATAGCCCGGCCCGAGCAGCCGCAGCGTGCCGCGCCCGAGTTGATAGCGCAGCCCGGCGCCGATCGCGCCGCCGATCATCACGAGGAAAGTGTGGAACATCCCGCAGCCCCTAGAGCATTTTCAAGCCGGGTGAAATGCCTTGCCGCGCGACGCCGCCACGCACCGCCGCCGCGTCAGGCCGCGTCCTGCCGGTCGATCCACGCGCGCGCCTCGTCCATGCCCTCGAAGAAGGCGATGGTGGGCACGATCACGTCACGCTTCACCTGCAGGACATGCAGCGCGGACCGGCAGACGAAGGCGACCCGGTCGGCATGGCGGTGGATGCGGGCCTCGCCCTGCGCCATGACCGTGGACGTCGCCTGGCTCTGGACGGACGATTCGCGCAGATCGACCAGCACATGCACCGGGCGACCCATCATGCGCATCGCGCGCACGGCCGTCGCCATCCTGTCGAAATGCGCGCCGGCCTGATCCGGCGACCACATGCCACGACAATGGACGAGGAACAGGCCGCAATCATGATCGATCTCGAAACGGATGCTGCCTGCCATGGAGCGGTTCCCGCGCGGCCATCATGCCCATGATGTTTAGCATGAATTGCCGCCGGCACGAAGCGCCGCAGGCTCACTCGACGTTGGCGACGACGTCCACATCCGTGCGTCCGCCCGCGCCGGGACGGGCGAAGACGACATAGGCGAGATCGCCCTTGGTGCCGCCGAGCTGATGCTCCTCCCGCACGAGCAGATGCTCGCTATCATAGCCGGCGCGGCGGGCCTGCGTGAAATAATAGGCCAGCACGCGGTCGAGCGGCACGTCGGTCGAGAAGCTGATGACGCGCAGCTTGCAGCGATCGGTCTGGTTGCCCGCCGCCTCGGCCAGCCGGGCGCGCGGATAGAGGCGGAAGGGCGCGGGCATGCGCGCGGCCCATTCATTGCCATAGTCCACCGAGCTGGCGCAGCTTCCGCCGGCCGCGGCCGCCGCCGGACCCGCCGTGCCGCCGCGCACCGCCTTGCGGCGCGCCAGTTCGCCAAGGGTGGCGCTGCCCCCCACATCGGCCGACGCGATGGCCGCGGGCGCAGGATCGATCCGCCCGCCCGCCGCTTGCTGCGCCTCGCGCTCGGCATCGGACTGCGGCGCAAGGCCACCGGCACCCGCACCATTGGTCAGGCGGGCGTCGAGCGCATTGAGATCGGCCTGTTTGTCCTTGTCGTTGCAGGCGGCCAGCGCGGCACACAGGCCGGCAAGGCACAGCAATCGCCCGGAGACGGACCTGAAAGAGACGGACATGGAGGCACCTCCCGGACAGTGGAATCCCGCGTCGCTATGGACCGGCAATGCTTAACAGTCCGCTATATATTGCGCGGCCGCCCCGCCGGCCGGCTCCGGCGCGACCGGCGGGGCGGCATCACGGCGAGGCAGGCCAGGGCGGCGAGCAGCAGGCCGGCCAGCTCGATCATGTTGCCGAGCGTCAGCGGCAGCGGCGGCAGCAGCGCGCGGCCGAACAGCGCGTCGAGCCCATGCAGCGACACCGCGCGGATGAGCGCGAAGGCCAGCAGCCCCATGGCGACCAGCGCGGCCAGCCGCAGCTGCCACGCCTCCCGGCGCAGCGCCACGAGCAGCACGACCAGCGCGCCCGCGCCACAGGCGGCGATGCCGAGGATGAATTCGCGCTGCACCGGCCGGCGCTCGCGATACCAGCTTTGCTCGCGGGACAGGCCGCGCACGACATCGACGGCGGATTCGATCAGGCCGAACTGCTGGTTGATCGCCAGCGCGGCGAAGGCGATGATGGTGAGGAGCCATGCCAGCTCGCCCCGCACGGAGCGGCGATAGGCCCGCCAGGCGAGGATCGCCACCAGCCCATAGGCCAGCACGCCCAGCTCGTGGGCCAGCAGGCCGGAGGCCGCCAACGCACCCGGCGCGCCGGGATCGGCGAGGGCGGCGCGGACGGCCATGCGCGATCAGGAACCGGGCCGGTCAGCCCGCAACGGGCATGAGGCGCCGGTCGCCGGCGATGCGCATCATCGCGCGCTGGAGCTTCTCGAAGGCGCGCACCTCGATCTGGCGGACGCGCTCGCGGCTCACGCCATAGACCTGGGAAAGCTCCTCCAGCGTCTTGGGCTCCTCGGCCAGGCGGCGCTCCTGCAGGATATGCTGCTCGCGATCGTTGAGGTCGCCCATCGCGGCCAGCAGCATGTCGTGCCGCACGTCGCGCTCCTGCGCGTCGGCGATGCGCTCGTCCTGCAGCGGGCCTTCGTCGGCCAGCCAGTCCTGCCACTGGCCCTCGCCATCCTCGTTCACCGAGACGTTGAGCGATGTGTCGCCGCCCATCGCCATGCGGCGGTTCATCGAGACGACGTCGTCTTCCGAGACGCCGAGGTCCGTGGCGATCTTGGTCACGTCCTCGGGGCGCAGGTCGCCATCCTCGAACGCCTCGATCTGGTTCTTCATCCGGCGCAGGTTGAAGAACAGCTTCTTCTGCGCGGCGGTGGTGCCGATCTTGACGAGGCTCCACGAGCGCAGGATGAATTCCTGGATGGAGGCGCGGATCCACCACATCGCATAGGTGGCGAGGCGGAAGCCGCGATCCGGCTCGAATTTCTTCACGCCCTGCATCAGGCCGATATTGCCTTCCGAGATCAGCTCGGCGACCGGCAGGCCGTAGCCGCGATAGCCCATGGCGATCTTGGCGACGAGCCGCAGATGGCTGGTCACCAGCCGTGCCGCGGCCTCGGGATCGCCATGCTCCTGATAGCGCTTGGCGAGCATATATTCTTCCTCGGGCTTCAGCACCGGGAACTTGCGGATCTCCGACAGGTAGCGATTGAGACTGGCGTCGCTGCCAAGCGCGGGGATCGTCGCGGGGACATTGCTACCGTTGCTCACGAATTATTCCTCATTCGGGGGGACGCGACAAAGGGGGGGCATCGCATCGATTCTTATACGCAAAGATGGCTGAACAGTTGCTGCATGTCATCCGTAATCGGACTTTCAAAGCTGACAGCATCGCTTGTCACAGGGTGGACGAAGCCCAGATATGCGGCGTGCAGCGCCTGCCGGCGAAAGCCCAGTTCGCCCAGCAGCGCCTTGTGCTGGCCGCCCCGGCTGTAGACCGGATCGCCCAGCAGCGAATGGCCCAGATGTGCCATATGGACCCGCACCTGATGGGTGCGGCCGGTCTCCAGCCGGCATTCGACCAGCGCCGCGCGGTCCAGCCGCTCCAGCGTGCGATAATGGGTGACGGCATGCTTGCCGCGTCCCTCGCGCTGCACCGCCATCTTCTTGCGGTCGCTGTCCGAGCGGCCGATCCATGTGTCGACCGTGCCGGCGGGCGGCGCGGGCCGGCCGTTGACGATGGCCAGATAGCGCCGCGCGATGCTGTGATCCTTGAACTGCCGCGCCAGCCCTTCATGCGCCTGATCGGTCTTGGCGACCACGAGCAGGCCCGACGTATCCTTGTCGATGCGATGCACGATGCCGGGCCGCGCCACGCCGCCGATGCCGGAGAGTTGCCCGGCGCAATGATGCAGCAGGGCATTGACCAGCGTGCCATCAGGATTGCCGGCGGCGGGGTGCACGACCATGCCGGCCGGCTTGTCCACGACGATCAGATGCGTGTCCTCATAGGGAATGACGAGATCGATCGCCTGCGGGATCGCTTCGGCCGGCGCGGGCTGCGGAATGTCCAGCGCGAACACCGTCGCCGCCTTCACCTTGAACGCCGGATCGCCCACCGGCCTGCCGTCCGGCCCGGCGACATGGCCGGCCAGGATCAGGGACTTCACTCGCTCGCGGGACAGGTCCGGCAGCAGCGCAGCCAGCGCGCGGTCCAGCCGTGCGCCATGCAGTGCGGGTGTGATCTCCGCCGAAATGCTGGTTTCCCACCTCACCACATCCTATGATGTGGTGATGCGCGCGCACATATCAAGACCGGTGCTGGAGGCGATCCTCGCCCATGCGCAGGCGACCCCCCGCCTGGAGGTGTGCGGCCTGCTGTTCGGCGAGGGGATGGCTATCCTGCGGGCCGAGCCGGCGGCCAATGTCCATCTCGACCCGGCCGGTCATTTCGAGGTCGATCCCGGCGCGCTGATCGCCGCGCACAAGGCCGCGCGCGCCGGCGGCCCGCGCCTCATCGGCCATTACCACTCCCATCCCTCGGGCAGCGCCGCGGCCTCGCGCGAGGATGCGGCGTCGGCGGAGCCGGGCCAGCTCTGCCTGATCGTGGCGGGCGGATCGTGGCGGCTCTATCGCGGCGTTCCCGAGGGCCTGGAACCTGCCGGACTGGACGTCGCCTGAGCGGCACGCCGCACCATGATGTCTCATAATGTTAACCATCAGGTCGCGCGGTTGCAGCATTGCATCGCCACGGGACGGGTGCGGCCGCGGCCGCTTTCAGACAGTGGGAGTTAACCATATGAAGAACTTCGTCATGGCGGTTGCCGCCATCGCTTCCCTCGCCACCGCCGGTGCGGCCGGGGCCGAGGTCGTCACGCCCGTCTCGGTCGTCGCGTCCGACACCTTCGCCCTGTTCGGGCAGTACAAGGCCGAGAATCTCATCAACGGCAGCGGCCTGGATGACAACGGCCTGCACAATCGCGACTTCGCCGCCATGTGGATGACCAATCTGGGCGTCGCGCGCGCGCAGCTCATCTTCGATCTGGGCGCCGAATATGACCTCGCGAGCGCGGACATCTGGCAGTATAATTTCGCCGATCCCTATCCGGTGAACCCCAACCACGTCATCAACACGATCGATCGCGGCGTGAAGGATTTCGCGATCCTCATCTCGACGGACGGCGTGGACTATACCGAAGTGTTCAGCGGCACGATGCTGCGCGCCAACGGCGATCCGCTCGCCGCGCAGAGCTTCGCGTTCGGCGGCACCGCCCGCTATGTGCAGTTCGAACTCTTCAACAACTATGCCGAGGGCACGATCTACGATCCCTATGCGACCGGCCTGTCCGAAGTGCGCTTCAACACGGCCGCCGTGCCCGAGCCGGCGACCTGGGCGATGATGATCGGCGGCTTCGCGCTGGCCGGCGCCGCCATGCGCCGCCGCCACGCGGCGATCCGCTTCGCCTGATCCCGATTGACGACCGGACCACCGGCGACATGGGCCTGCGGGGCCGTGTCGCCGGTGGCGCATTGGCTTGCATCCTCCCGGATCGACCGCCACAAGGGCGCATGCCGTGCCGGCCATGATCCGGTTGCACGCATCGCCCGGCACAGGCATGTGAATGCCGACAAGGAGGATGCCCGTTTTGGCTCAAGCACCCGATCCCACCGATTTCGCCAGCCTGCTCTGCTCGAAACTCTGCCATGACCTGCTGAGCCCGGTCGGCGCGCTCAACAACGGCATCGAACTGCTGGCCGACGAGACCGACCCGGCCCTGCGCGAGCAGTGCATGGCCCTGCTCGAGGAAAGCGCGCGCACGACGGCGGGCAAGCTCAAATTCTTCCGCCTCGCCTTCGGGGCTGCCGGCGGCTATGGCGATGCCATCCCCACCCATGAGATCAAGGCCGCGATCGAGGGCATGTATCCGCCCGGCGGCCGCCTGGCGCTGCAATGGCTGATCGCGGGCGACAGCCTGCCCAAGCCGGCCGCCAAGCTGCTGCTCAACCTGGCCATGATCGCCGGCGACGCGCTGCCGCGCGGCGGCACCATGACGATCGGCGCGGAAGAGGCGGCCGGCCGGACGGAGATCGTGGTGCGCGGGGAAGGCCCGCGCCTCACCTTCGACGACACGATCCGCGCGGCCCTCTCGGCCGATGGCGGGGAGATCACCAGCCGCACCGCCATGGCCGCGCTGGTGCGCAGCATCGCCGACCAGACCGGCGGCTCCATCATGCTCTCCCCGCCGGGCGAGTCTTTCCTGATGTTCGGCGCGAGCCTGCCGGGCGGCTGAGGCGCCATTCTCCTTCCTTAACCGCGATTTAAGAGCCTGTGTCCGATAGCTGCGCGCCAGTCACCGGACAGGGCCCGCATGGACGAGATACTCGCAGAGTTCATCGCAGAGACGCTGGAAACGCTGGACGCGCTGTCCGGCGAGGTCGTCGCGTGGGAAATGGACCCGACCGACCGCTCGCGGCTCGACGCTTTCTTCCGCTTCTTCCACACCGTGAAGGGGAGCTGCGGCTTCCTCAACCTGCCCCGTTTCGAGCGGCTGGCCCATGCCGCCGAGGATGTGCTCGCCGCCATCCGCCGGGGCGACCGCTCGGCCGATCCCGCGACCGTCTCCGCCGTGCTGGCGGTGATGGACCGGATCGGCGCGCTCGCCCGCAGCGCCGGCGCGGGTGTGAGCGCCGGCATCGCCGAAGCCGAGGATGATGGGCTGCTCGACGCGCTGAACCTGGCCTCCCACGGGTTCGAGATCTTCGCACCGGCCTGCGCGCCCGATCCCGCGCCCAGCGTGCCGCCGGCCGATGGCGAGGATCTCCCGGCCGACGCACCGCGCCGCGCGGGCAGTGGCGCGCCGCGCTCCATCCGCCTGCCGCTCGCCCTGATCGACCAGCTCATGAACGGCATTTCGGACATGGTGCTGGCCCGCAACGACCTGGCCCGCCGCATGCGCGACCATGGCGTCGATCCGGAGCTGGAAAGCAGTTTCGAGCGGCTCTCCGCCAATGTCGCGGACCTGCGCGACATGATCAGCAAGACCCGCATGCAGCGCATCGACCGGCTCTATGCGGCGATCCCGCGCATGGTGCGCGACCTGAGCCGCGAACTCGGCAAGAAAGTCGCGCTGGAGCTGGACGGCGGCGATGTCGAGATGGACCGCGAGATGGTCGAGATGGTGCTCGATCCGCTGACCCATATCGTGCGCAACGCGCTCGACCATGGCATCGAGCGGCCGGCGGAGCGCCGCGCCGCCGGCAAGGACGAGACCGGCACGCTGCGCCTCGTCGCCCGCCAGTCCGGCAACCAGATCATGGTCGAGATACGCGACGACGGGCGCGGCATCAACCGCGCCGCGCTGGTGGAGAAGGCGATCGCCGCGCGCCTGTGCACCGCCGCGCAGGCCGCCCTCATGGCCGAGGCGGAGCAGCTCGCGCTGGTCTTCCATCCGGGCCTCTCGACCGCCGAGCAGGTCACCGCCGTCTCGGGCCGGGGCGTCGGCATGGACGTGGTGCGCGCCAATGTGGAGCAGATCGGCGGCGTCATCGCCATCGACAGCCAGGCCGGGCGCGGCACCACCATCACCCTGCGCGTGCCGCTCACGCTCACCATCATTCCCGGCCTCATCATCCGCTCGGGCGCGCATTTCTTCGCCATGCCGCGCGGCAATGTGGTGGAACTGCTGCATGACAACAGCGCCATGGTCGCCATCGAGCAGGTTGGCGGCGCGCGCATCGCCACGATCCGGGGCGAGCGCCATTCGATGATCGCGCTGGAGGATGTGCTGGGCATCACCCGCGCGGCCGACCAGTCCGGCCCGCGCACGCTGATGGTCATCCGTTCCTCGGGCGGGCGGCCCTATGTGCTGTGCGTCGAGAGCGTGGAGAGCAATGAGGAGCTGGTCATCCGCCCGGCCTCCCCGCCCGTCACCGCGGCCGGCCTGTTCGCCGGCATGACCCTGCCCGACAATGGCCAGCCGATGCTGCTGCTCGACGCCGCCGGCATCGCGCAGGTCGCCTGCCTGCCGGTGCGCGAGGCGGACGGCCATGCGTTCGCGCCATCGGCCACCGGCGCCGCCGAGGCCCGTGTCGAGACCGTCCAGGCGCTGATCTATCGCGAGCGCGACGGCCGCCAGCGGCTCATCCCGCTCAGCGTGGTCGATCGCGTCGAGGACCTCGCCGCCGCGCAGATCGTCCGCACGGGCGACGGCGCCTTCGCGCGGATCGAGGACGCACTGGCGCCCGCGCTGAACGCCGACGGCGAGCTCGGCCCGACCATCAAGGCGCTGCGCCTGCACGACGGGCACAGCCAGTTCTGCTATCTGATCGACGATGTGCTGGATATCATCGCGGCGCCCGCCCGGCTGGACATCGCGCTCTCCGGCGGCCGCATCGCCGGCCTGGTGATGGTCGGCGACACCCAATATGAGATGATCGACCCGTTCGCGATCTTCGCGGAGGCCGCCGGCACCGCCGCGGCTCGCGCGACCCGTCCGATCCGCTGCCGCATCGCCGATGCGGACGATCCCTGGATGCGCAACATCCTGGCGCCGCTGCTGGCGCAGGCCGGCCATGACGTCTCGATCGGCGAGGGCAGCGACACCGCGCCGGACGTCATCCTGCGCGGCGAGACCGGCGCCCCCCTGCCCGATGCGAGCGCCCCGGTGCTGACCCTGAGCGCGAACGAGGCGGGGGCGGCCGGCATCTATCGCTATGATCGCGCCGGCCTGCTCGCCGCGATCAGCCGGGCCGCACGGAGCGCCGCATGACCGACACGCTGTTCCTTTTCGCCACCATCGCCGGGACGCCCATCGCCGTGCGCGCGACCGAGATCGAGGCCGTGGTCCGCCTCGGCGAGATCGTGCCGATCCCGCTCGTGCCGCCCCATGTGCGCGGACTGGCCGCGCTGCGCAGCCGGGTGCTGACCGTCATCGACATGGAAGCGCAGATCATCCCCGGCGCATGTGGCGCGGCGCCTGCCGGGCTCGCCATCGTCGCCCAGATCGCCGGCCACAGCTATGCCTTCTGCGTCGATGCGCTGAGCGACATCTGCCATGCCGGAGCCGGCGTGCAGCCGCTGCACGGCCGGGTCGATCCGGCCTGGGCGCCCTTCGTCGGCGGGCTGGTGGAGCATGACGGGCGCGGCCATCTGCTCGTGACGCTGGCCGCCTTCGCGGCGACGCCCGCCTGCACGCCTCGGGCGGCCTGACCGTTTACCGAACCCTTACGACCGAACGATTAGGATGTGATTGAAAAATAACGCCTGAAGGGTCGCATATCATGCCGCATTGTCTCGTTGTCGATGATTCCAAGGTGATCCGCCGTGTCGCGCGGCACATTCTCGAATCGCTCGACATCCATGTCGAGGAAGCCGGGGACGGTCGCGAGGCACTGGAAATGTGCGACGATCGCCTGCCCGACGTCGTGCTGCTCGACTGGAACATGCCGATCATGAGCGGCCTGGAATTTCTCCAGGAACTCTCCCGGCGCGCCTTCGCCACGCCGCCCAAGGTCATCTTCTGCACGACCGAGAACGGCGTCGACCATATCCGCACCGCCATTGATGCGGGCGCCGACGAATATGTCATGAAGCCGTTCGACCGGGACACGCTGGAGAGCAAGCTGCAGATCGTCGGCGTCCTCTGAACCGAACGGACCGGCGCCTTGCCTGCCATCACCTCCTTGCAAGCCCAGACGCCGCCCGCGCAGGCGCGTCGGATCGCGGTGCTGATCGTCGATGATTCGCTGGTGGTGCGGCGGATCATGACGCGCGTGCTGGAGGCCGATCCGCGCTTCGCCGTGCTGGGCGCGGTCGCCAACGGCGCGCAGGCGGTGCGGTTCGTGCAGTCGCGCCCGGTCGATCTCGTGCTGCTGGACGTGGACATGCCGGGACTGGACGGCATGCAGGTGCTGCCCCATCTGCTCGACCCGGCGCGCGCGCGCCAGGTCGTGCTGCTCTCCGGCCTGTGCCGCGAAGGCAGCGAACTGGCGCTGCACGCGCTGGCGATGGGTGCCGGCGACGTGATCGCCAAGCCGAGCGCCGGCCATTTCAGCGCCGAATTCGTGGCGCATCTGCTCGATCGGCTGGTGAGCCTTGCCGGGCCCGCCGGGCCGCAGCGCCGCGCCGATCATGCCGACGAGACGACTGCCCGCCTGCGCCCGCCCGGCTCGCTGGTCCGCGCGATCGGCATCGGCGCGTCGACCGGCGGCATCAGCGCCATCCTCTCGGTGATCGGCGGCCTGTGCGCGCCGCTGCCCGTGCCGCTGCTCATCACCCAGCATCTGCCGGCCAGTTTCCAGCCATTGTTCGCCGAGCAGCTGCGCCGCGCCACGGACCTGCCGGTCGTGCTGGCGCAGGACGGGCTGGCCGTGCGCCCCGGCACGATCCATGTCGCGCCCGGCCATGCCCATCTCTCGCTCGCGCGCGATTCCCATGGAGAGGTCTGCATCCGGCTGAGCCAGGAGCCTTGCCGCCACGGCGGGATGCCCGCCGTCGATCCCATGTTCGCCGCGATGGCACGGGCCTACGGCACGGGCGCCTGCGGGCTCATCCTGTCCGGCATGGGACGGGACGGCACGGCGGGCGCGCAGGCCATCGTCGATGCGGGCGGCTGGCTGATCGCGCAGGACCATGATTCGAGCGCGGTCTGGGGCATGCCGGGCGCCGTGGTGAAGGCCGGGCTGGCCAGCCTCGTCCTGCCACCCGCCGCCATGGCCGATGCGATCATGCGCCACTGGCGGGCCCTCGCATGATGCTCGCGCCACCGTCGCAGGCCACTGCCCGGCTCGATCGCCTGCTCCAGCGGCAGACCGGCCAGCACCTGTCCGAGGGTCGCCGCTGGCGGATCGAGACATCGCTGCGGCCGCTGATGCGCGCGCGCGGCTTCACGACGCTCGATCAGCTGGTCGACGCCATCGCCGCCGATCCCGCCGGCGCGCTGGAGACGGCGGCGATCGATGCGCTGCTCAACCATGAAAGCTTCTTCTTCCGCGACCATGCGGTGTTCGGCGCGCTCGCCGACCGCGTGCTGCCGCACATCCATGCCGCCGCGACCGGGCGGGTGCTGCGGATCTGGTCGGCCGGCTGCTCGACCGGGCAGGAAGTCTATTCGATCGCCATGATCCTCAGGAAGATGGGCGCGATGTGGGACGGCTGGCGGATCGACATCCTGGCCACCGACGTGTCGCCCATCGCCATCGAGAAAGCCCGGCGCGGCGTCTTCTCGCAGATGGACATGCAGCGCGGCCTGCCGATCAACGAGCTGCTGCGCTGGTTCACGCCGGTCGGCGGCGACTGGCGGATCAGCGACGATCTGCGCGGGATGATCGATTTCCAGCCGGACCATCTGCTCGAGCCGCGCCGGGTGTCCGGCACGTTCGATCTCATCCTATGCCGCAACATGCTGTTCTACTTCCCCGCCGCGCAACGCCGGCTCGCCTGCCTGGAACTCGCGCGCAGGGCGCGGCCGGGCGGTTTCCTGGTGCTCGGCGCCGGCGAGACGCTCATGGGGCAGGAGACGGGCTTCACCAACTGCCGGGACATGAGCTGCGTCTACCGCGCCGAGGATGGCCGCCCCCTGCCCTCCTGATCGCCGGCCGGCGGGCGCCCGCGACACAAGGCCGCTTCCGCCGCGTCACCCGATGCGTTAGGGATAATCTCTCCACCGCGAGAGACTGGTACAGGGCCCTGCATGATCGAGACGCCGTCGCCCAATTTCGATGAACGCACGCTCCCCGTCTCGATCCTCGTGCTGCATTATACCGGCATGCCGGACGCCGCGAGTGCCATACGCTGGCTGGCCGATCCGGCGAGCAAGGTGTCCGCCCATTATGTCGTGACCGAGGACGGCAATGTCGTCCGCATGGTGGAGGAGGGCAAGCGCGCCTGGCATGCCGGCCTGAGCTACTGGCGCGGCACCACGGACGTGAACGCGGCGAGCATCGGCATCGAAATCGTCAATCCCGGCCATGAATGGGGGTATCGCCCCTTTCCGGACACGCAGATGGATGCGCTGATCCCGCTGGTGCACCAGATCGTGCAGCGCCACCGCATCACGCGCGGCAATGTGGTGGGCCACAGCGACATCGCGCCGGCCCGCAAGCAGGACCCGGGCGAGCTCTTCCCGTGGGGCAAGCTCGCCCGCCTGCGCCTCGCCCTGCCGCGCCCGACCCGCAATCTCATGGACCCGCACTGGACGGACGGCGGCTTCATGCTCGCGCTGGAGCGCTTCGGCTATGATATCGCCGATTCGCGCGCCGCCGTGGTGGCGTTCCAGCGCCGCTTCCGGCCCGAGTTGATCGACGGGATCATCGACGGCGAATGCCGCGCCATCCTGCTCGCGCTGCTGCTGCCCCGGCCGCGCGGCGACGACTGAGCGCCGCGAGGACAGGCAAGAAAAGGCCCGCCCCTCGCGAGAAGGGACGGGCCTTTCGGATCAGGCGGCCTTGATGAACCGCCCCGCATTGAAATCATCCACCGCCTGGCGGATCTCCGCCTCGCTGTTCATCACGAACGGGCCGTAGCCGACGATCGGCTCGTCGATGGGCTCGCCGGTCAGCACCAGCAGGGTCGTGTCGCCATCGGCATGGATGGAGACATCACGGCCCTCGCGGGAAAGCATCAGCACCTCCGCCTCGCCGACCCGCTCGCTGCCGTTGATCGTGGCATGACCGCCGAGCACGACCAGCAGGCTGGTATGGCCCTCCGGCAGGGCAAGCACCGTCTCGGCATCCGCCTTCAGGCGGACATCCCAGACATTGACCGGCGTGAAGGTCCGCGCCGGGCCCTTCGCCTCCGCCAGTTCGCCGGCGATGATCCGCGCCGTGCCCGCGCCATCGGGCAGGTCGACGACGGGAATGTCTGCCGAGAGGATCGCCTGGTAGCCGCCGGGCGCCATCTTGTCCCTGGCGGGCAGATTGACCCAGAGCTGGACCATCTTGAACGGTCCGCCCGTCTTGGCGAAACCGGGCGAATGATATTCCTCGTGGATGATGCCGCCGGCCGCGGTCATCCACTGCACGTCGCCGGGGCCGATGATGCCGCCATTGCCGGCCGAGTCATGATGCGCGACCTCGCCATCATAGACGATGGTCACTGTCTCGAACCCGCGATGGGGATGCTGGCCGACGCCGCGCCGGTCTTCGGTCGGCTCGAAATAATGCGGGCCGGCATAGTCCAGCAGCAGGAACGGGCTGACATGCTGGCCAAGGCCATTGTAGGAAAAGAGCGAGCGAACCGGAAAGCCGTCGCCCACCCAGTGGCCGCGATTATTGCCATAGCGGCCGAGGATCGTCTTGTTCATCGTCTGTCTCCGAGGCGGCCGGGACTATCATGCCCGCCGCTGTTGATGACCAGATAGTCACGCAACGCTGCGGCCGGAAGACTGGCGGGACCAGACAGTTCGTTCTATCAGTGGAACGATGAACGACCTCAACGACCTCTATTATTTCGTCCAGGTGGTGGATCATGGCGGGTTCGCGCCCGCCAGCCGCGCGCTGGACATTCCCAAGTCGAAGCTCAGCCGGCGCATCGGGCAATTGGAGGAGCGGCTCGGCGTGCGCCTGCTCAACCGCTCCTCGCGCCATTTCTCCGTCACCGAGATCGGGCGGGAATATTACGAGCGCTGCGTCGCCATGCTGGTCGAGGCCGAAGCCGCCGAGCAGGTGATCGAGCAGGTGCGCGCCGAGCCGCGCGGCATCGTGCGCATGAGTTGCCCGGTCGCGCTGCTCAATTTCCAGTTCGGCGCCTTGCTCGCCCGCTTCATGGCCGCGCATCCGCTGGTCGAGCTGCATCTGGAGGGCACCAGCCGGCGCGTGGACCTGATCGCGGAGGGGTTCGACCTCGCCATCCGGGTGCGCGTCCCGCCGCTGGAGCCCACCGACCTCGTCATGCGCAAGCTGGACGAGAGCACGCAATGCCTCGTCGCCGCCCCGGCGCTGGCGCCCGGCCGGCTCGGCTCTCCGGCGGACCTGCATGGCCTGCCCAGCCTGGATCTGGGGCCCGCACGCCGGGACCATCAATGGCGGCTGGAGGCGGCGGCGGACGGGCGTACCGCCGCCATCACGCATCATCCCCGCCTCGTCACCGACGACATGGTCGCGCTGCGCGAGGCCGCGCTGGCCGGCGTGGGCGTCGTGCAGTTGCCGACCATGATGATCCGGGAGGATCTCGAGGCGGGGCGGCTGGTCCCTGTGCTGCCGGACTGGCGGCCGCCCGCCGGCATCATCCATGCGGTGTTTCCGTCCCGTCGCGGGCTGCTCCCCTCCGTGCGCGCGCTGCTCGATTTCCTGACCGCGCAATGCCGGGCCCGGCGCGAGCAGATCGACGCGGCCTGACGCGCCCGGGCATGATCGTCATTGCGGGGGATGACTCGCCCGGCCCGCATCCCTATATCGGCTCCCTTGCCAGGCGGTCGGGCGATCGCGATGCCGCGTGCGGTGTCGAGGAAAGTCCGGGCTCCACGAAATAACGGTGCCGGATAACGTCCGGCGGGGGCGACCCCAGGGACAGTGCAACAGAGAGCAGGTCACGTCTGCCTTCGGGCTTTGGGCTTCGGCCGCGTGAACAGTGAAAGGGTGCGGTAAGAGCGCACCGCGTCCCCGGCAACGGCGGGCGGCACGGTAAACCCCACCGGGAGCAAGACCGAATAGGGGCGGCACGCGCGGTTTCGGCCACGCAGGGCTTGTTTCGGCTCGACCGCCCGGGTTGGTTGCTTGAGGCCGTCCGCAAGGACGGTCCTAGAGGAATGATCGCCCATCCGTTCGCGCGTCCCCTCCGGGGATACGGCGGCGGTGGACAAAACCCGGCTTACAGACCGCCTGGCAAGCATATCGACAGCGCCGCGGGCCATATGCCTTGCGGTGCAGCATGGAGCGACTAGACTGGAAGCTTATGTCACGCAGCAGCCGATCCAATGACTGGGGCTTTCCGCGCTGGCGGGGCTATGGCTCCGGGCGCGAGGCGCAGACGGTGCGCCTGTGCGATCGGCATGGCTGCGACCGCCCCGGCGCCTGCCCCGCGCCCAAATCGCCCAACAGCCCGGAGCGCTGGTATTTCTGCCAGGATCATGCCGCCGAATATAATCGCGGCTGGGACTATTTCGCCGGGCTGGACGCGGAGGAGCGCGCCACGCGCATGCATGACGAGCAGCGCGACGCATCGGGATACCGGCAGAGCGCACACAATCAATGGGCTGGCCCCGGCGACGGCAGCCGCTCGCGCGACGAGATGCGCGCGCTCGACGTGCTGGGGCTGGAGGTCGATGCCGATTTCGAGATGGTGAAGCGCAACTGGCGCGCCCTCGCCAAGGAATGCCATCCGGACGTGCGGCCGGGCGACGCGGAAGCCGCCACGCGCTTCCAGGCCATACAGGCCGCCTATGACGTGCTGCGCGTCGCCGAGGAGCGCCGGAGCTGGAAGCCGGCATGAGCGCCCGCCGGGTCGCCAGCCGCTGGTCGACCGCGGTGCTGGTCTGCCGCAAATGCTCGAAGAAGCTGAAGGATGGCGGCTTCGGCCCGGACGGCGACAAGCCGCTCGCCAAGGCGCTGCGCAAGCAGCTCCGGCTCGGCAAGGACCGCAAGTCGCATGCCGGCATCATCGCGGTGGGCTGCCTGGACATCTGCCCCAGGCGCGCCGTCACGGTGATCGACACGCGCCATCCCGACCAGTGGCTGATCGTGAAACCCGGCGCCAATCTGGATGCGCTCGCCCATGATCTGGGCCTCAAGGGCACGCCCTGATGCGCAGCACTGCCAGTGACGTGACCGTGCGCCTCTATCATCTCTCCGAGGCGGAGGGCGGCGGCGCGCAAACGCTCATGTACGGCTCGCTCGATGCGGCGCTGGCCATGGCCGCGCAGCAGAGCGAAGCGGTCCAGGCCGGCCTGTTCATCGCCACGGACAATGACGTGGTGGCCTATCTCGACCTGATCGAAGGATGAGCGCGCCAATCACGATCGCCGCCGTCCAATGCACGCCGCTGTTCGATGACGTGCCCGCCGCGAGCGCCCACATCCTGTCTTGCGCGCGGGCGGCGGTCGCGGCCGGGGCCCGCCTCATCCTTTTCCCGGAAGCCTGGTTGCAGGGTCACAGCTATGCGGCCGAACCGATCGCCCGCCGCGCCATGGCGATCGACGATCCGGCCATCGCCGCCCTCGCCCGGGCGCTGGCGCCGCTGCCGATCACAGTCATCGCCGGCATCTTCGAGAGGCGAGGCGCGCGCCTGCACAACAGCGCCATGGTCCTGGCCGGCGGCGCCGTCGTGGGCTGCTACGCCAAGCATGATCCGGCCGAGGCGGGATGCGCGCCCGGCCGGGAACGGCCGCTGTTCGACTGCGCGGGCTGGCCCTTCGCGATCAGCATCTGCCGCGACACGCGCTCCGCCGCCCTGGCCCGCGATCTGGCCGGGCGCGGCGCGCGGCTGCTCTGCTATCCGCTGAACAATCTACTGCCGCCCGAAGCCGCCGACCAGTGGCGCCCCCGCACCCCCGATTGCCACGCCCAACGCGCGCGGGAGACCGGCTGCTGGGTGATCTCGGCCGATGTCGCCGGACATCATGACGGCTGGATCAGCCACGGCAGCACCCGCATCTATGATCCGGCCGGGGCCATCGTGGCGCAGGTGTCGGAAGGCGCCACCGGCATGGCGCTGGCGAGGATCGGCGCGGACCACGCCCCTGCGCCGTTCAGACCGGCCATGTCCACAGGATGAGCGGCGTGCCCACGATGATGACGAGCAGCGAGAGCGGCGCGCCCAGCCGCGCATAGTCGCTGAACCTGTAGCCGCCCGGGCCAAGCACCAGCGTATTGCACTGATGGCCGATCGGCGTGAGGAAATCGCAGCCCGCGCCCACCGCGGTGGCGATCAGGAACGCCTCGGGCCGATAGCCCAGATCATGCGCGAACACGCCAGCGATCGGCGCCATGACCAGCACGGTCGCGGCATTGTTGAGGAACGGCGTCACGGCCATGGCGGCGACCAGGATCAGCATCACCGCGCCCCAGGGCGGCAGGATGGCGGCGGCATGGGCGAGCTGGGTGGCGATGACGTCGGACGCCCCGGTGCTCTGCAGCGCGCCACTGACCGGGATCAGCGCCGCGAGCATGATGAGGATCGGCCACTCGACCGCTTCATAGGCCTCCCCCGCCGGCAATGCGCCGGTGATGACCACCAGCCCCGCGGCGGCGAAGAAGGCGGTCGCCACGGGGACGAAGCCGGTCGCCGTCGCCAGCATCGCCACGGCGAGGATCACCAGCGGCAGCACGCCGCGCTTGGACATGCCGAGCCGGATGGCGCGCTGCGCCAGCGGCAGCGCGCCGAGCTGGCTGAGGCGGCCGGGCAGCAGCGCGATCGATCCCTGCAGGACGATGACGTCGCCTTCCCGCAGCACGACCTGGCCGGGACGATGGGTGAGCGTCTCGCCGGCCCGCGCGACCGCGATCAGGTTGATCCCCATCCGCTCGCGCAGCTGCAGGCGGCCGGCCGTGCGCCCGACAAAGGCCGAACCGCTCATCACCACGGCCTCGATGACGCCGATCTCGTCGGCATCCGTGTTCGGCAGCGCCTTGCCCTCGCCGGTCAGGGCCAGCCGGTCGCGGGCGATCACGCGCTCCAGCGCGTCGGGCGGCCCGCTCAGGATCAGGATGTCGCCCGCGCGCAGCAGGATGTCGGGCGTGGCCTCGCCATGGATGTCCCCGCGCACGACGCTCATCACCGTCACTTCCGGGCCGTGCCGCTCGCTGAACGCGCCGACCGTCTCCTCCTCGGCGGCGCACCCCTCGACCACGGTCGCGGCGGTGACATAGTCGGAGATATTGAGCGCATCGCCCAGCACCGGCATCGGCTGCCTGTCCCCCGGCAGCAGGCGATAGCCGAACCGCAGGAAGACCAGCCCGACCAGCAGCAGGCCAAGCCCGGTGGGCAGATAGTCGAACATGCGGAACGGCGTGCCGGTCATGTCCTCGCGCACGCGACTCACGATGATGTTGGGCGATGTGCCCACCAGCGTCATCAGCCCGCCAAGCAGCGAGGCGAAGGACATCGGCATGAGGAACACCGAGGGGCTGACCGCGCTCTTCTTCGCCATCTTGAACGCCGCCGGCATCAGCATGGCCAGCGCGCCCACATTCTTCACCAGCGAGGAGGCGACGCCGACCGACGCCGTCAGGGCGAGAAGCTGCGAGGAGACGCGCCCGAGCCGCCGGGAGACCAGATCGATCACCGTCTCGATCGCGCCGGAGCGCTGCACGGCGGCCGAGAGCACCAGCGCGGAGCCCACGATGATGACGATATCGTCGGAAAAGCCGGCAAAGGCATCCTTCGGCTTCACGATGCCGAGCGCCAGCGCCGCGAGCAGCGCGATGACCGCGGTCACATCATAGCGGAACCGTCCCCACAGGAAGAGACCCATCATGCCGATGAGCGTGCCGATGGAAAGCCATTGTGGAGCCGTCATATCCCTCCGCCGGTGCGGTCGCGATGCCGATACGCCCGGACGCGCCATTCGGTTCGCGGGAGCATGGCAACCCTCGCCGTCCGGCGGCCGATATTCAAGGATTATGCGCGAATCGGCGACCAGGCCAGACGATGCACGCGCCGGCCGGTGCGTTTTTTTGGCCGATGGAGGAAAATGGATGCCCCGCGAGGATTCGAACCTCGATTGACGGAGTCAGAGTCCGTAGTCTTACCTTTAGACGACGGGGCAACGGGCGGCCGCATTAGGCGGCGGAATTGGGCGGGTCAAGGGGGTTGAGAACGCCCGACGCGACGAATTTCCCGTTACATAGATGTCGAAAGCCCGTGTCGATGCCGCGTCCCGCCGCGCTGTCGGCGCGTTGCCGCCCCCGGCCACGCCGCTTGCCATGTCCCGCCCGCGCGGCTAGCTTGGCGGCAAGTCCCGGCGGATTGATCGCCGGCCATGGAAGGCAAGGTGGGGCATGGCGCGTGATGCCAGCCCCGTACGGCGCGATGGCTCTTGGCCTGGCACGGTGGTGCCGCGCGGCGGCGGGTGTATTGATACCGGCAGGCGGCGCGCGATAGCGCGCGGCAACCTCGCCGCGATCGACCTGGGCACGAATAATTGCCGCTTGCTGATCGCACGACCGGAGGGCGACCATTTCGTCATCGTCGATGCCTTTTCGCGCATCGTCCGGCTGGGCGAGGGACTGACCGCGACGGGCAGCCTCTCCGATGCCGCGATCGACCGGACCATCGCCGCGCTCAGCGTCTGCGCCGACAAGCTGCGCCGCCGCCGCGTGTCGCTCGCCAGGTCCGTGGCGACCGAAGCGTGCCGGCAGGCCACCAACGGCGCCGCCTTCGTGGCCCGCGTGCGCGAGGAGACCGGCATCATGCTGGACATCATCTCCGCCCGCGAGGAAGCCCGCCTCGCCGTGCTCGGCTGCCAGTCGCTGCTGGAGCCGGGAGACGGCCCGGCGCTGGTGTTCGACATCGGCGGCGGCTCGACGGAACTGGTCCTGCTGGAGGGGCATGCCGGCACGCTGCGCATCGTCGACTGGCTGAGCGCGCCATTCGGCGTCGTCTCGCTCGCCGAGGCGGCCGCCGGCCATAATGACGGACCGGCCGAGCGCGCGGCCGCCTATGCGGACATGCTGGGCCAGATGCGCGCGGCCTTCGCCGGCTTCGCGCAGCGCCTGCCGCGCGGCACGGGCCTGCGGCTGCTCGGCACATCGGGCACGGTGACGACGCTGGCGAGCGTCCATCTCGGCCTTGCCCGCTATGACCGGCAGGCGGTGGACGGGCTGATCGTGCCGGCCGGCTCGATGCGCGCCATCGCCCGGCGCCTCTCGGGCATGAGCCTGGCCGAGCGCATGCGCCTGCCCTGCATCGGCGACGAGCGCGCGGACCTGGTGGTGGCCGGCTGCGCGATATTGGAGGCAATCATGGACATATGGCCGGCCGAACGGCTCGGTGTCGCCGATCGCGGCATTCGCGAGGGCATCTTGCGGGCGCTGCTGGACGCCGCCGCCAACCGCCAGCTCGGGATGGCCTGCTGATGGCGCGGGGTGACGCACCGGCGGACAAGCGCGTGCGCACGGCGCGCGGCCGAACAGCGCAATCCACGCGCTGGCTCGCCCGCCAGCTCAACGATCCCTATGTGAAGCGCGCCAAGGCGGAGGGCTATCGCAGCCGCGCCGCCTACAAGCTCATCGAGCTGGACGAGAAGTTCGGCCTGCTGAAGGGCGTGCGCCATGTCGTCGATCTCGGCGTGGCGCCGGGCGGCTGGTCGCAGGTGGTGCGCCGGGTCGCCCCCAGGGCGAGCGTGGTCGGCATCGATCTGCTGCCGGTCGATCCGATCGACGGCGTCATATTGCTGCAGATGGACTTCATGGCGGATGAAGCGCCCGACCGGCTGATCGGGGATCTGGGCGGCGCGCCCGACCTCGTGCTGTCGGACATGGCGGCGAACACGGTCGGCCACCAGCAGACCGACCATCTGCGCACCATGGGGCTGGTGGAAGCCGCGGCGGACTTCGCCATGCGCACCCTGCGCCCGGGCGGCGCCTTCGTCTCCAAGGTCTTTGCCGGCGGCACCGATGCGGCGCTGCTGGCCCAGCTCAAGGCCGCCTTCACCACCGTCAAACATGCCAAGCCGCCGTCGAGCCGCAAGGGCTCGGTGGAATGGTTCGTGGTCGCCCAGGGTTTCAAGGGGCGCAGCGGCGAGGCTGATCCGAGCTAGCGCTTGTCCGTTTCAGATAGGGCTACATTGTGCTCCCGCGCAGGCGACCGGCCTCGCGTGAATATTTGACAAGCAGGCTTACTTTTAGGGCCGCATCGAACTAGGACCGATTGCGGAGTCAACGATCGGGCAGGAGTGATTACATGGCCGGAGGGGCGAAAGGGACATTCCGATCCTTCGCCAATCGCGATTTCCGGCTGTGGGTGGGCGCGAGCTTCATCTCCAACATCGGCACATGGATGCAGGGCACCGCGCAGACCTGGCTGGTGCTCACGGAATTGAGCGATCACAGCGCGTCGGCGGTCGGCATCGTCACGGCCCTGCAGTTCCTGCCGCAGGTGCTGCTGGTCGCGGTGACGGGCACGCTGGCCGACCATGTCGACCGGCGCAAGCTGCTCATGGCCATCCAGTGCGGCATGGCGCTGGTGGCGATCATCCTGGGCGTGGTGACGATCAGCGGCGTCGTGCAGCTCTGGCATGTCTATCTGCTCGCCTTCTGCCTGGGCTGCTGCTCGGCGTTCGAGGCGCCGGCGCGGCACAGCTATGTGGCCGAGCTGGTCGGCGACGGCGACATCGGCAACGCCGTCGCGCTCAACGGCACGGCCTTCCAGCTCGCCCGCACGATCGGCCCGGCCGCCGCCGGCCTCTCGATCGCGCTCATCGGCACCGGCTGGGTGTTCATCGCCAACGCGCTCTCCAGCGGCGTGGTCATCGCCGTGCTGATGCGCATGCGCGCGGTCGATCGCCATGCCCACCATCCCGCCGGCAGCCGGGGGGAGATCCGCCTGCTCGACGGCTTCCGCTACGTGCGCAGCCGGCCGGACATCCGCGCGGTGTTCATGATGCTATTCTTCATGGGCACGCTCGGCATGAATTTCGGCGTGTTCATCTCCGTCATGGCGGTCGCGGTGTTCCACAAGGGCGCGGCCGAATATGGCCTGCTCACCTCGGTCATGGCGATCGGCTCGGTCACGGGCGCGCTGCTGGCGGCGCGGCGCGAGCGACCGTTCATGCGCCATCTCATCGGCGGATCGACGCTGTTCGGCGGCGCCATGGTGCTGGCCGCGCTGGCGCCCGGCTTCCTGCTGTTCGCCCTGTTCCTGATGATGATCGGGGCCTCCGCGCAGACCATGCTCACATCGGCCAACGGCCTCGTCCAGCTCTCCACCGACCGGGCGATGCGCGGGCGCGTCATGGCCATCCATGTCGCCATCCTGCTCGGCGGCCTGCCGATCGGCGCGCCGCTGACCGGCTGGGTGGCGGATCATCTCGGGCCGCGCTGGGCGATGGGCCTGGGCGCATCGGCCGGCTTCATCGCCGCGATGATCGGCCTCGCCTATATGGTCCGCGTCCGGGGCCTGCGCATCGTCTGGGCACGGGGGCGGCCGCATGTGGAAATCGCGCGCGATCCCTATGTCGAGGATCGGCTGATCGCCTGATCTTCTGTCCCGTGCCGGGATCGCTGCCGGATTGCCTGCGCCACGCCCGCCCGATAGAGAAGCGCGCATGATCCCGCGTGCCTTTTCCCTGATCGCCCTGCTGTTCGCCGGCCTCGCCGGGGGCGCCGCTGCCCAGCCGGCGCCGGCGCCGTTCATGCTGGTCGAGACCGGCGCGGGCTTCAACCGGCTGGCGGACGCCATCGACGCCGTGGGCGAGGGCACGGGCACCATCCTCGTGGCGGACGGCACCTATCGCGAATGCGCGGTGCAGGGCGCGGGCACCATCACCCTGCGCGCCCGCACGCGCGGCGCCGCCATCCTCGACGGCGCGACCTGCGAGGGCAAGGCGGCGCTGGTGCTGCGCGGCGCGGGCGCGACGATCGAAGGGCTGGTCTTCCAGAATCTGCGCGTGCCGGACGGCAATGGCGCGGGCATCCGGCTGGAACGGGGCGACCTCACCGTCCGCTACAGCATCTTCCGGGACAGCGAGGAAGGCATATTGACGGGCAGCGACGAGACCGGGCGCATCCTGATCGATCGCTCCACCTTCCGCCGGCTGGGCCGCTGCGACCGCGACCTGGATTGCGCGCACGGCATCTATGTGGGCCATTATGGCCTGCTCACCGTCACCCGCTCGCGGTTCGAGGCGGGCAATGGCGGCCATTATCTCAAGAGCCGCGCGCTGCGCGTGGACATCAGCGACAACAGCTTCGACGACAGCCAGGGCCGCGCCACCAACTATATGATCGACCTGCCCGCCGGATCGACCGGGCGGATCGAGAACAACATCATGGTGCAGGGCCGCGACAAGGAGAATTATAGCGCCTTCATCGCGCTGGGCGCCGAGGGCGGCGAGCAGGGTTCGGACGGCCTCGCGGTCAGTGGCAACCGGGCCAGCTTCGTCCCCGGCGTCGTCCGCTCCAGCGCTTTCCTCGCCGACTGGACCGGCGCGCGGCTGGCGCTGGGCGACAATGTGCTGGCGCAGGGCATCGGCCGCTACGAGCGGCGCTGATCGCCCCGCCATCCACCGCGCCAGGCCTGCCGGCGCGGATCGTTGCGAGCACCCTATCTTCCTGGCCCCGCCTTGCGTTATGAGCGGTGCATGACAGCATGTGCGCAATGCCTCGTCCGCAATCGGGCGATCTGTGCTTCGCTCGGCCCGGCCGAACTGGAGGAGCTCAACAAGCTGGCGCGGCGACAGACGATCCAGCGCGGCCAGCCGCTCATCTGGCAGGGCGGCGAATCCGTGCTTGTCGCCAATGTCATCGAAGGCGTGCTCAAGCTCTCCACATCGACCCCGGACGGCCGCGAGCAGATCGTCGGGCTGGTCTATCCGGGCGATTTCATCGGCCGCCCGTTCGGCGAGACCAGCGCGCACAGCGTGACCGCGCTCACCGATGCGCGCCTGTGCAGCTTCACCCGCGCCACCTTCGATCAGTTCGCGCGGACGCATCCCGCCCTGGAGCACAAGCTGCTGCAACGCACGCTGGCGGACCTCGACCATGCCCGGCACTGGATGCTGCTGATCGCCCGCAAGAGCGCGCGCGAGCGCATCGCCACCTTCCTGATCGACATGTCGCACCGGCTCGGCCAGACCAACTGCGCCGGACCGGACGCGCTGGACAGTTTCGCGCTCCCGCTCGATCGGCAGCAGATCGGCGACCTGCTGGGCCTGACCATCGAGACGGTCAGTCGCCAGATCACCCAGTTGCGGGCGGCCGGCATGATCGACACGCCGGACCGGCGCACCATCGCGATCCGCGACCGCTCCGCCATGGCCGCCATCGCCGGCCTCTGATCGTGCTGCCCGATCCCGACGACCGGCCATTGACCCCGGCGGAACGCGCGCTTGCCGCCGCCATGTTCGGCAACGCGATCGCCCTGGAGGATGTGCGCATCCGCCGGCGCAAATGGTGGATATTCCAGCCGCGCGAGACGGTGATGGCACCGCGCGGCCACATCCATTTCCACCCCGCCGGCCACACGCATTGCGCCTGCTTCGGTGACGGCGGCCTGTCGGCGCAGGGCCTGTTCCTGCACGAGATGACGCATGTCTGGCAGCATCAGAGCGGCATGAACCTGCTGCTGCGCCGCCACCCCTTCTGCCGATACGACTATATGTTCGAACCCGGTCGCCCGTTCGCGCGCTATGGCGTCGAGCAACAGGCCGAAATCGTGCGGCACGTCTTCCTGATGCGCCGGGGCCGGCCCGTGCCGGGCAAGCCGCCGCTCGCGGTGCTGGAGGCCATCCTGCCCTTCGGCCGCGCAGGCGCCTGATGCGGGCCGTGCCCGAGCCGCCGCGCGGCGCCCGGCCGGCGCATGCGTCAGGCGGAGCTTTCCTCGAGGCCCGCAAGCGTGTGATAGCCGGCGCGATAGAAGACCAGCGGCGCGCCCTCGGCACGCCGGCCCAGATCAAGGACCCGGCCGACGACGAGCAGATGGTCCCCGATCTCCAGCACCTGCTCCACCTCGCAATCGATCCAGGCCAGCGCGTCGTCGAGCAACGGCAGGCCGGCCGGGCTGGTGCCATGCGCCACGCCCTCGAACTTGTCGTCCGCGCGGGTCGCGAAGCGCCGGCAATGGTCGAGCTGCTCGCTCCCCAGCACATTGACGCAGAACCGCCCGGTCCGCGCGATCCGCTCCCAGCTGCGCGAGCGCTTGTCCGGCAGGAAACCGACGAGCGGGGGATCGAGCGAGATGGACGTGAACGACCCGACCGCCAGACCGATGCGCTCGCCCGCATCGGTCTGCGACGTGACCACGCAGATACCGGTGGGATAACTTCCGAGCACATCACGAAAATGCCGTGGATCGATCAAGGGCCTGCCTCCTCTCATGGGCCGAATCGCCCGTTGGATCGACATATAGGCATTTGATCCCGTCGCACGAGAGGATGGCGGCCCGCAGCCGATAGTTTGCGAAGAAAACTTGACAGGTCACGCCATGAAGATGATTTCGCTCTTGCCCTTCTCCCCCTCTCGCACGTCGGATCGCACGCCCTTGTCATATCCCGGAAGATGGATCGCTCTCGGGCTTGCCTGCAGCCTGACCCTGGCGCTGGGCGGCTGCGGGTCGTCGAACGATGCTGCGGGGCGCTCCGGGGGCGCGCAGGGCGGCGCGGCGCGGTCGGTCGGCTTCGTCGTCGTGCAGCCACAGGACCTGCCGCTGGTCACCGAGCTGCCGGGCCGCACCTCGGCCTATCGCACGTCGGAGGTGCGCCCGCAGGTGTCCGGCCTCATCCGCCGCCAGATCTTCACCGAGGGCGCGCTGGTCCGCGCCGGCCAGCCGCTCTACGAGATCGATCCCCGGCCCTATCGCGCCGCGGCGGACGAGGCGGACGCCAATCTGGCCAGCGCCCTCGCCAGCGCGCAAGCCGCCCGTGCGCTCGCCGAACGCTATCGGCCGCTGGTCGAGATCGAGGCGATCAGCAAGCAGGACTATACCAATGCGCTGGCCGCCGCGCGGCAGGCGGAGGCGGCCGTGGCCCAGCAGCGCGCGCAGCGCGAGGCGGCCCGGCTCAACCTCGGCTTCACCGCCGTCCCGGCGCCGATCACGGGGCGGATCGGCCGGTCGAGCGTCACCGTGGGCGCGCTCGTCACCGCGAACCAGGCGGATTCGCTCGCGCAGATCAACCAGCTCGACCCCATCTATGTCGACATCCAGCAAAGCGCGGCGGACCTGCTGGCGCTGCGCCGGCTGCTCTCGCAGGGCGGCGCAGCGCCGTCCGCCGCATCGGTCTGGCTGACGCTGGAGGATGGCAGCGCCTTCCCGGCCACCGGGCAGGTCCGCTTCGCCGAGACGCTGGTCGACCCCTCGACCGGCACGGTCACGCTGCGCGCGGAATTCCCCAATGCGCAGGGCTGGCTGCTGCCCGGCATGTTCGTGCGCGCCCGCTTCTCCCAGGCGGTCGATCGCGGCGCCTATCTGGTGCCGCAGGCGGCCGTGACGCGGGACGAGCATGGCGTGCCCGAACTCTATGTCGCCGGCGCGGACGACAAGGCCGAGCTGCGCAAGATCGTGGCGCCGCGCACGCAGGGCAGCAACTGGGTGGTGACGCGCGGCCTCAAGCCCGGCGACCGGGTGATCGTGCAGGGCATCGGCGCGCTCAAGCCGGGCCAGGCGATCAAGCCGGTGCCCTACACCGCGCCGCAGCCCGTCGCGCCGCCGGGCGCCAGCGGCCGCACCGGCACGGGCGGCTGAGCCGCCATGCTGTCCCGGATATTCATAGACCGGCCGATCCTTGCCTGGGTGCTCGCCATCATCGTCATGCTCGCGGGCATCGGCGCCATCTTCCACATGCCGATCGCGCAATATCCGGACATCGCGCCGCCGCAGGTCAATATCAGCGCCAACTATCCCGGCGCATCGGCCGAGGCGGTGCAGAACAGCGTCACGCAGATCGTCGAGCAATCGCTGAGCGGCATCGACGGCATGCTCTATTTCTCGTCCTCCTCGGACGCGCGCGGCCGCTCGAGCATCAACGTCACTTTCGACAAGGGGACCGATCCCGACATCGCGCAGGTGCAGGTCCAGAACCAGATCCAGTCGATCGTCTCGCGCCTGCCCGAGCAGGTCCAGCAATCCGGCATCAACGTCCGCAAGGCCAATACCGACATCCTGCTGCTCGTCGGCATCTACGACGCCTCGAACCGGATGAGCCCGCAGCAGGTCTCCGACTATCTCTCCTCCAATTTCCAGGACACGCTGAGCCGCGTCGACGGCGTGGGCAACGTCAATGTGTTCGGCTCGCCCAACGCCATGCGGATCTGGTTCAATCCGGACAAGCTGGCGAGCTATGGCCTCATGCCCGGCGATGCGATCGCCGCGATCCAGGCGCAGAATACCGAGATCGCGGCCGGCCAGCTCGGCGCCGAGCCGGCGCCGGCCGACCAGTATCTCAACGTGCCGGTCACCGCCCAGTCCCGCCTGCAGACGCCCGAGCAGTTCCGCAACATCGTCGTCAAGACGCTCTCCAGCGGTGCCACCGTGCGGCTGGGCGACATCGCGCGCGTCGAGATCGGCGCGGACAATTATACCGTGACCATCCATGTGAACGGCCATCCCGGCGCGGGCATCGCCTTCATGCTCGCGCCCGGCGCGGACGGCCTCACCACGGCGGAACTCATCAAGACCCGCGTCAGGGAACTGGCCAAGACCTTCCCGCCCGGCTTCCAATATGGCTTCGCGCAGGACACCACGGCATTCATCAAGCTCTCGATCAAGGAAGTCACCAAGACACTGATCGAGGCGATCATCCTGGTCGTGCTCGTGATGTTCGTGTTCCTGCAGAGCTGGCGCGCGACGCTGATCCCGGCCATCGCGGTGCCCGTGGTGCTGCTCGGCACCTTCGCCATCCTCTACGCCACCGGCTACACGATCAACACGCTCACGCTGTTCGGCCTCGTCCTGTCCATCGGCCTGCTGGTGGACGACGCGATCGTGGTGGTCGAGAATGTCGAGCGGCTCATGGCGGAGAATCCGGGCATGAGCGCGCGCGCCGCGACCGTCGAATCGATGCGCGAGATCACCATGGCGCTGATCGCCATCGCGCTGGTGCTCTCCGCCGTGTTCATGCCCATGGCCTTCTTCGGCGGATCGACCGGCGTGATCTACCGGCAGTTCGCCATCACCATCGTCTCGGCCATGGTGCTCTCGGTGTTCGTCGCGATCGTGCTCTCGCCGGCGCTCACCACCCATCTGCTCAAGCCGCGCCACGACCCCGGCGCCGGCGGGCCGGATGCGCGCGGAACATGGCTGGAGCGGCGCGCGCCGCGCTTCCATGCCGGCATCATCCGCGCGCGCGACGGCTTCAACAGCCGGTTCGAGGCCGGCATCGGCCGCTATCTGGTGGCGATCCGCACGGTCGTGGACCGGCGCTACCTCGCGCTGTTCTGCTATGCGCTGGTGGTGGCGCTGCTCGTCGTGATGTTCCAGCGCCTGCCCACAGGCTTCCTGCCCAATGAGGATCAGGGCGTGGGCATCGTGAGCTTCCAGCTCCCCACCGGCGCCACGATCAACCGGACCAAGGAAGTCCAGAGCGCGGTGGAACAATATTTCACCACCTATGAGAAGAACAATCTCAACACCATCTTCGTGGTCGCCGGCACGGCGGGCCCGGGCGGCGGCGTCGGCCAGAATCTCGGACGCGGCTTCATCATGTTCCGGGACTGGGACGAGCGGAAAGGCGCGGAGAACTCCGCCGACGCGATCACGCGCCGGGCCAGTGCCGCGCTCTCGGGCCTGCGCGATGCGCAGATCTTCGCGCTCACCCCGCCGCCGGTGCCCGGCCTTGGCCAGTCGACCGGCTTCGAGGTGCAGATCCTCAACAACGGCAATCTCACGCCCGATGCCTTCGCGGCCGCGCGCGACAGGGTGCTGGCCGCCGCCAGCGCCGACCCCGAGCTTGCCGCCGTCCGCTTGCAGGAACTGCCCAACGTCGCCTCGCTGCGGGTCGATCTGGATCACCAGAAGCTCGCCGCGCTCGGCCTCACCCAGAGCGACGTCAACGCCACATTGTCGGCGGCGTGGGGCGGCCGTTACGTCAATGACTTCGTGGACAATGGCCGCGTCAAGCGCGTCTATGTGCAGGGCGATGCTCCCTATCGCTCCAAGCCCGAGGATCTCGGCGCCTGGCAGGTGCGCGGGAGCAATGGCCAGATGGCGCCCTTCTCCGCCTTCTCGTCGATGAGCTGGTCCATGGTGCCGCCCAGCCTCTCCCGCTTCAACGGCGTGCCCTCCTACCAGATCCTCGGCCAGGCCGCGCCGGGCTACAGCTCAGGCGAGGCCATGCGCCGCATCGAGCAGCATATCGCGAACGAGCCGGGCATCGGCCTCGCCTTCTCGGGCCTCTCCTATCAGGAGCGCCTCTCCCAGGGGCAGGGGCCGATGCTCTACGCGCTCTCGCTGCTGGTCGTGTTCCTGTTCCTCGCCGCGCTCTACGAGAGCTGGACCATCCCGATCGCGGTGCTGCTGATCGTGCCGCTCGGGCTGGTCGGCGCGGTCCTCGCGGTGACGATGCGCGGGCTGGTGAACGACATCTTCCTGCAGATCGGCCTGCTCACCACCATGGGCCTGGCCGCCAAGAACGCCATCCTGATGATCGAATTCGCCGAACATGCGGAGAAACAGGGCATGCGCATCATCGACGCGGCGGTGGAAGCCGCGCGCCTGCGCCTGCGGCCGATCCTGATGACCTCGCTCGCCTTCATCTTCGGCGTCATGCCGCTCGCGCTCTCGACCGGCGCGGGCGCCAATGGCCGCGTCGCCATCGGCACGGCCGTGGTCGGCGGCATGTTCACCGCGACGGTGCTCGCCATCTTCTTCATCCCGCTGTTCTTCGTGATGGTGCGCCGCGCGACGCGGGACATGCTGCGCTCCCTGAGCGAGCGGATCGTGGCGCGCCGCGCCGGGCGGGCGGAATGATGCGGGTCCGCGGCGGCATCGCGATCGCGCTCCTGCTGGCCGGCGGCTGCTCGCTCGCGCCACGCTATGAGCGCGGCGCGCTGCCCGTGCCCGCCGCCTTCCCAGGCGGCCCTGCCGATCGCGCGGCGGACGATGCCGCGGTGCCGGGCCTGAGCTACCGCACCCTGTTCGCCGACCCGCGCCTCCAGCGCATCATCGCGCTGGCGCTCGACAATAATCGCGACCTGCGCCAGGCCCCCGCCAATATCGAGCAGGCCCGCGCGCAATATCGCATCCAGCGCGCCGGGCTGTTCCCCATCGTGAACGCGGGCGCGGACCTGACCCGCAGCGAAGGCGGGACGACGCCCGACGCCACCACCGCCACCGCCGACCTCTCCATCACTGCCTATGAGATCGACCTGTTCGGCCGGCTGCGCTCGCAAAGCGACGCCGCGCGCAACAGCCTCCTGGCCAGCGAGGCCACCGCGCAGGCGGTGCGGCTGAGCCTCATCGGCGACATCGCGCAGGCCTGGCTCGGCTATGCGGCCGATCTCAGCCTGCGCGACATCAGCCGCCAGACGGTGGAGACCGCGCAGCGCAGCGTCACGCTGACCGACGCGCGCCGGCAGGGCGGCATCGCCCCGCGCACCGATGTGCGGCAGGCGCAGACCATCCTCGCGACCGCCCAATCCGACCTTGCCCGCTACACCACGGCCATCGCGCAGGATCGCAACCTGCTGGCGCTGCTGGCCGGCGCGCAGATCGACGACGCGCTGCTGCCCGGCCCCATCGAGCAGGTCGCCGATACGATCGGCACGCCGCCGACCAGCCTCTCGACCGACGTGCTGCTGCGCCGGCCGGACATCATGGCCGCCGAATATGATCTGCGCGCCGCCAATGCGCAGATCGGCGCGGCGCGCGCGGCGCTGTTCCCGCGCCTCACGCTGGGCGCGCTGTTCGGCCTCGTCGGCGGATCGCTCGAGTCGCTGTTCGGCAATGCCGGCGTCGAGACCCGGCAGGGCGGGGTCGCCGCGACCTACCCGATCTTCAGCGGCGGGGCCGCCCGCGCCGGCGTCGCCCAGAGCGAGGCGCAGCGCGACGCCCTGCTCGCCGCCTATGAGAAGGCGATCCAGACCGGCTATCGCGAAGTGGCCGACGCTCTCGCCCGGCAAGCCACGATGCGCGATCAGGTCGCGGCCGACCGGCTGCGCGTGGAAGCCAGCGCGGATGCCAACATGCTCGCCGATGCGCGCTATCGCGGCGGCGTGGACAGCTTCCTGCAGGCGCTCGACGCGCAGCGCGGCCTCTATACCGCGCAGGGCAATCTGGTCGCCACGCTGCTGGAAGCCGCCGTCAACCGCGTGACGCTCTACCGCACGCTCGGCGGCGAGACGGCAACGGGCGACGCGCCCTGAAGCGAGGGCCGCGCGGGCGCCTTCCTGTCCCGATAGAAATCCCGTTATCCGGCGCGGACCAGGGCTCGCGCGGTGGCGCCGCTACTCCGCCGCCAGCCGCGTCGCGGTCTCGTGGATCAGGGCGATCATGTTGGGCAGGCCCTGGGTGCGGTTGGAGGAGAGCTGCCGCTTGAGATCGAAGGGGGCGAGCGCGTCCGCTATGTCGAACGCCGCGACCTCGGCCGGCATGCGGTCCTGCACGGTCAGCAGCACCAGCGCGATGATGCCCTTGGTGATCGCGGCATTGCTGTCCGCCAGGAAATGCAGCGCGCCATTGTCCAGTCGCGTGGGGTAGACCCACACCGCCGCCGAGCAGCCGCGCACCAGTGTCGCCTCCGTCTTGAGCGCGTCGGGCATCGGCTCAAGCGTGCGGCCGAGGTCGATCAGCAATCGGTAGCGCTCATCGCCCTCGAGAAGCTCGTAATCATCCTGTATCTGCTGCAATGTCGTCATGCGCTCCATATAGGCGGCGCGGACGCGGAGGCCAGCGAAAGTGCGGCGTCAGACGTCGATGCCGGCCGCAATCGCTTCCAGCTTGCGGATGCGCTCCTTGAGATCGGCGACGTCGATCCGCGTGGCGGCAGATGTGCTGCCGCCCCCGCCGGCGGCTCCCTGCATGTGGGCGGCCATGTCCAGTTCGGCGCGCTTGAGGGCGAGCCAGCCGTTCCAGCCCTTGAGGCCCGCCATGGCGAGGATGCCGATCCAGCCGGTCAGCAGCAGTCCCATGGCGAGATATTGGATGAAGCTCAGGTCGGTCGTCATGTCCTGTTCCTTCCCCTGAACGAACGCGGCGTGGCCGGCGCTCAGTCGATCTTCTTGAGTTTCTCGAACTCGCGGTCGAGCGCCGTGCTGCTGTCGGTCGCCAGCCGCTCCAGCACGGCCACGCGCTCCTTGAGCTGGCGCACCTCGTCGCGCAGGCGCTGCGCTTCGGGATCGTCGCGGCTGGCCCGGCCGACGAAGGTCTCGCCGCCCTTGTGGCGCACGACGCCATATTTGGCGCGGATGACGCTGGCGATGGCAGTGATGCCGACGATCGCGACGACCATTTCAAAAGGGTTCATATTCGCCTCCAATGCTCCGCCCCGCGGGGCGCGCCTGTTTTCAGTGCTCGATCCGCCGGGGCGCGTCGTCCCGGCGCAGTCGCTCGATCTCGTCGGTCAGGTCCATGCCGCGGTCCGTCACGATCCGCTCCAGCACGCGCACCCGCTGCTCCAGCCGCTCGGTCTGCGCCGCATATTGCGCGGCCTTCTCGGCGGTCTGCGATCCCAGGACCTCCAGCTCGCGCTCGCGCAGCTTCATCTTCTGCTTGTGGATCTGCCCCCACACGCCGCCGATCACCGGAATGCCGACCACGATCATGAAGAAGCCGAGGATAGTGATGCCGTCCATGGTCGCGCTCCTCAGTTGGTCGGGCCGCGCAGGCTCTCGATCTCGTGGGTCAGGTGCAGCGAACTGTCGGTCACGATCCGCTCGACATTGGCGAGCCGGTCCTTGACCGCGCCCAGCTCGGCGCGCAGCTGCGCATTCTCCTGGCTGAGCAGCTTCACGCGCTCGACCGTCTCCTCATTCTTCTGCGGATAGACGGCCTTGCCCCAGCTGTTCTCCAGCGGATAGCCGTTGCGGATGCGCAGCCAGGTGGTGAATATCCATCCCGCCACGGCCAGCAGGCCGATGCCCAGGCCGCCCATCGCGATGAACGGAAGATAGGGGGCCAGTGCTTCGCTCGGTTCCATGCTCGTCTCTCCCGTTCACTTGAGGCTGTCGATTTCGGCGGAAAGCCGGGCCGGGGCGTCGGTGGCGATGCGCTCCAGCACCGCGATGCGCTCTTCCAGCCGGCCGATCCTGTCCTTGAGCGCGCCATTCTCGTTGGCGAGCAGCTCGACCTTGCGATCGGCGGCGAGGTCGTCCTTGCGCACCGTGCCGCCCCATTCATTCTCGATCGGATAGCCATGCCTGGCCCTGATCCATGTCGAGAACAGCCAGCCGCCGATCGACAGGGCGATGATGGCAATGACAAATCCCGGTCCACCCCATTGCATTTCAATTCTCCCAATCCCGCGGGCGCGCCCGGCGCAGCCTCGCATTTCCGTGCCCTGCATGACCGGCTCGCATGGCGATGCGCATCCGGGTCGTCCTGCGCCGGCCATGGGCCTGCCCGAGCAGGGTGCCGACGCTTCCGATCATGAGGCCCGGAATGAAGACGGGCAGCGGGTCCATGATCGGGCTTTCCTCTTGCCGGCTTTCCAGCGTCGCGCCTCAGCGCAGGCTGTCGATCTCCTCGGCCAGGCGCGTGTTGCGGCTGGTGTAGAAGGTCTCGATGTCCGACAGGCGGCGATCGATATCGCGGAACTTGCTGCGCACGTCCCGGGTCGAGCGCGCCGGGTTGGTGCGCACGCCCTGCCAGAATTTCGCATCATCCTGGCTCGAATAGAGGCCGCTCGGTTTCGCATCGGCCATCCAGGCAGCGAGGAAATAGGCGATCAGCGTCCAGGGGAAGGCGCCCATCAGGGTGATCAGCACGGCGCCGATGCGGACCCAGAGCACATCGATCCCCGTATAGTCGGCGATCCCGGAGCAGACGCCCATCCACTTGGCATTCTGCTTGTCGAGGTAGAATTTCGTGCGGCGAGCGGACATCTCAGTTCCTCCGTTCGAATGTGTAGTCGTCTGGCTCCGCGGTGCGGGCCGGCCGGAAATCGGGGTTGTCGGCGGCGATGATGCGCTCGACGGTCTGCAAGCGTTCCTCGAGGCGACGGGCCAGGGCATGCATCTCGTCGAGCAGCCGCTCATCTTCCTCGGTGATCTTCGGCGCCTGCTTCCACTTGGTGACATAGTGGAAGATCAGCCAGGGCATGCCGATGAACAGCATGCCGCAGACAAAGATGGGGACAAGCACGTCATCCATGGCTCAGTCCTTCTTCTGTGCGGCCTTGAGCGCCGCAAGCTCGGCATCGACCTTGTCGCTGGTCTGCAACTCGGCGATCTCCTGCTCCAGCGTCTTGGGCTGGTTGCCCAGGCCCGCCGCATCGGCATGACCCTCGGCCATGTCCACGCGGCGCTCGAGCATCTCGAAGCGCGAGAAGGCGTCCTGCACGCGCTCGCCATTGTACATCTCCCGCGCCTTGAGGCGAGTCTGCGCGCTCTCCATGCGGGTGACGAGGCTGTTCTGCCGGGCGCGCGCCTCGCGCAGCTTGCCCTGCAGCTTGGCGATATCCTCTTCCGACGCCTTGAGCGCGTCGTCGAGCAGGACGATCTGCTGCTTGAGATGGTCGGCCATCTCGGCGGCCTTCTGGCGCTCGACCAGCGCGGCCTTGGCGAGATCCTCACGGTCCTTGGAGAGCGCCAGCTCGGCCTTTTCCTTCCAGCTCTCCTGCAGCGCATCGAGCTTGGTGATGTGGCGGCGCATTTCCTTCTGGTCCGCAATCGTGCGGGCGGCGGACGCTCGCACCTCGACCAGGGTCTCCTCCATCTCGAGGATGATCATGCGGATCATCTTCGCCGGGTCCTCCGCGCGATCCAGCAGATCGGTGACGTTGGCGGCGATGATGTCGCGGGTGCGAGAGAAGATACTCATTAGAATATTACTCCGGTTCTTGGTTCAGGGGGCCGGGGCGGGTGAGGGGGGACCCGCCCCGGCTGTCGTGCAAGCCGTCAAGCAAGGGAGTTTGCCGACTTGCCAGCGACATTATCAATCCCCGCTGCGACCTGCTGGCCAGGAGCCTTGCCGGTATAGGCGGGGCCGACCGCGCCGAGCACCGTGACGGCGCTGAACACGATGGTGAGAATGGCAGCGACCGCGCGGGTGCTGATGCTGTTCGAAAAGTTGGTCATCGTCTGTCTTCCTGATCCTGTGGCCTTCGTGAACCGCCTGTGTCGGCGGGTTGTCCAATGCATTGCATATGCCGTGCCAATTTTTGGAAATGGCTGTTTTCCGCCATTTCATTCATCCAATATTCAGCCGTTCACAAGTTTTTGTTGCCAACATATGGCGATTTTACCTAATGTTTGGCGATGGAGAAAACGACGCATTTCGTCGGCCAGTCGCTGGCCTTTCTGGACGCGGTGGAGCAGGCCGGGCGGGCGGCCGAGCTGATCCGCCCCGTGCTGGTCATCGGCGAGCGGGGCACCGGCAAGGAGCTGATCGCCGAGCGCATCCATCGCCTCTCCCCGCGCTGGGACGGCCCGCTCATCATCATGAACTGCGCCGCCCTGCCCGAGACGCTGATCGAGGCCGAGCTGTTCGGCCATGAGGCGGGCGCCTTCACCGGCGCCACGCGCACCCGCGCCGGCCGGTTCGAGGAAGCGGACGGCGGCACCCTGTTCCTGGACGAGCTGGGCACGCTCTCCATGGCCGCGCAGGAGCGGCTGCTGCGCGCGGTCGAATATGGCGAGGTGACGCGCATCGGCGCCTCCCGTCCGCTCAATGTCGACGTGCGCATCGTCGCGGCGACCAACGAGCATCTGCCCGACGCGGTCGAGGCCGGCCGCTTCCGCCCCGACCTGCTCGATCGGCTGAGCTTCGAGGTCATCACCCTGCCGCCGCTGCGCGGGCGCGAGGGCGATGTCGACGTGCTCGCCGAGCATTTCGGCCGGCGCATGGCGACCGAGATGCGCTGGCCCGCCTGGCCGGGCTTCTCGAAGCGCGCCGGCGAGGCGCTCGCCACCTATGGCTGGCCGGGCAATGTGCGCGAGCTGCGCAACGTGGTCGAGCGCGCGGTCTATCGCTGGCCCGATCCCGCCGCGCCGGTCGACGCCATCCAGTTCGATCCCTTCGCGTCGCCCTGGCAGCCGCGGCCCATGCCCTCGGCCAAAGCCGACCACCCGGCCGAGGCGGCGCCCGCCCCGCCGCTCCCCGCCGCGGGCGAGCCGGCCGATGGCATGCTCTCCGTCACGATCGACGACATCACCGATTTCCGCGCCGCGGTGGACGCGCACGAGTCCGCCATCCTGCAGCATGTGCTGGAGCGCAATCGCTTCAACCAGCGCACCACCGCCAAGGCGCTCGGCCTCTCCTACGACCAGCTGCGCCACTGCCTGCGCAAGCATAATCTCATCTGAGGCCAGGCCCGGCATCGCCGCGGCGACGGGCCCGGCCCACGCCGGCCACGCCCGCTCATTCAAAATTGCGATGGCGCCTGATCGCGATTGAACACTGGCATCGCGCGCCGATCCACGCCATTTGCCACCGGTGCGACAACGATTCGCCGCCGCGCGCATTGTTTGTCCAAGAGAGAATAACAACAGCACTGGAGACAGATCATGGCTTTCATCCTGCCCGACCTTCCCTACGCAAAGAGCGCCTTCGGCAAGGACATGTCCGAGGAGACGTTCGACTATCATCACGGCAAGCACCACCTCGCCTATGTGAACAAGGCGAACGAGCTGGTCGCCGCTGATCCGGCCCTGCAGGGCAAGTCGCTGCTCGAACTCATCAAGACCGCCAAGGGCGGCCTGTTCAACCAGGTCGGCCAGATCTGGAACCACAGCTTCTTCTGGCAGGGCCTCTCGCCCGAGACGCAGGAGCCGACCGGCAAGCTCGCCGACCTCATCAAGGAGGGCTTCGGATCGACCGACGCGCTCATCGAGAAGCTGAAGGCAGAGGCCGTGGGCCACTTCGCCAGCGGCTGGGCGGCGCTCAACCTGACCGACGGCAAGCTTGAAGTGACCAGCTATCATGACGCCGACACGCCCGTCGCGCATGGCGCCAAGCCGCTGTTCATCCTCGATGTGTGGGAACATGCCTATTATATCGACTATCGCAACGCGCGGCCCAACTATGCCGACGTGATCCTCAAGAGCCATGTGAACTGGGCGTTCGTCGCCGAGAATCTCGACGGCAACGGGGCCGAGCGCGCCAACCAGCCAGGCTGACATCCCGCCCGACGCGCGGCGCCGCGCGGACATGAAAGGGCGCCTCCCGGCGGAGGCGCCCTTTTCCATGCATCCGGCACGCGGGCGGCCGCGCGGCAGGCCCGAAAAAAAAGCGCCCCGGCCGCATCCGGCCGAGGCGCTGAACGATCAGCTGCGAACAGGTGGTCAGGCGATCGCGGTGCGTGCCACGCGGCCCCGCATCGCCGCGCCGGCAAGCGCGAACCCGCCGATCATCATGGCCCAGGTCGCCGGCTCCGGAACGACCGGCGTCGAAACGGCCGCGCCCAGGGTCAGGTTGTTGGCGGTCGGCCAGACGATGTCGCCCGGGATCGACGCCAGCGTCACATTCACGATGCCCGTGGACGAGACGAAGCCGACGAAGCTGCTCGTGGTCGAGCCGGGGATGGAATAGGCAAGCTCCTGCCCTGCATCCTCGACGGTCAGCGTGACGCCGCCGGGCGTATAGGTGCCGGCGATGTTCGAGGTGAAGAAATAGCCGCCGAAGCCCACCACGTTCGCCGAGAAATTGCTGAACAGCAGGGGATCCGTCGCCGTATTGGTCGAAAGCCAATGATCCGCGCCCGATCCGGCGCCATACAGGCCGTTGGCCGCCGATGCGGTGTAGCTGTGGCTGCCCGCCGTCCGGTTGATCGACGCTCCCAGCAGCGCGATCGCCAGATCGTCATAGTCATCCACGCCGGCGTCCGAAATGGCGGCGAGGTAGCTGGCTTCATCGGTGTAGATGGTGATGGCGGCATTGGCGGCGCCGGCCGCAACAAACGCGACGGCGCTCGCCGCGATCAGAAAGGTCTTCCGCATCGAATTTCTCCCACAAACGACGCTCCCCGCGTCGCAAGACCGGGTCCTAAGCGGTAGCCATAATCATGACCAGCTCGTTAAGGACGTTCTTGCGCCGCCGCCCGTCCCAATAAGGAGCATGGCCCTGCGCCGCCGCCCTCACCTCAGCTCAGCCGCTCGATATCCTCGCGGCTGAGCGAGCCCGGAATGATCATCACCGGGCATGGCAAAGCGCCGGCATCCTGCCCGGTGAAATGCGCGATCAGCGGGCCGGGCGCGCCCTTGGGCGCCGCGCCGAGCACGAGCGCGGCCATCGGCTCGCCGGAGGCCAGCATCTCCTTCACCGAGGCGATCGGATCGCCCATCTTCACCGTGATGGCGGGCTGGATGCCGGCTTCGGCCATCAGCGTGCCGGCCGCGCCCATGGCGAGCGCCTCCGCCCGGGCGCGCGCTTCCTCCTCCATGGTCGCCTGCACCGCGCCCCATTGCACGAACTCGGCCTTGGGCACGAGCGCCAGCATATGCACGCCGCCGCCGGTCTTCGCCGCGCGCCGCGCCGCGAACAGCAGGGCGGATTCGGCCTCCGCGCTTTCGTCGATGACGACAAGATAAGTGCGCATCATGCCACGGCCCTCCGGCGATTGTCCGGCTCTAGGTGAGGGAATTTCGCGCCCGATGCAAGCGATGGCCTTGACCGCACGGGGCAAAGCGTCAAGGTGAAACCGGATTGTCCACCACGCACGAAGCAGGAAAGCCCGGCCCTCATGGCGATCAACATCCAGATGCCCGCCCTCTCACCCACCATGGAAGAAGGCACGCTTGCCAAATGGCTCGTGAAGGAAGGTGACACCGTCAGCTCCGGCGATTTGCTCGCCGAGATCGAGACGGACAAGGCCACGATGGAATTCGAGGCGGTCGACGAAGGCGTGATCGGCAAGATCATGGTCCCCGAAGGCACCGACAATGTGAAGGTCGGCACGGTGATCGCCGTGCTGGTGGAGGATGGCGAATCCGTGCCCGCCGATGCCGGCGCGGCTGCCCCCGCCCCGCCCAGGGCAGATACACCGGCAGCGAAGCCCGAACCGGCCAGCACGCCGAAGGCCGAGCCGGAAGTCGCCAAGGCCAGCGCGCCCGCACCGGCGGCTCCGGCCGCCAGTGGCGATCGCGTGAAGGCCAGCCCGCTCGCGCGGCGCATCGCGGCGCAGGGCGGCATCGATCTGTCCGCCATCGCCGGCACCGGCCCCAATGGCCGCATCGTCAAGGCCGATCTGGAAGGCGCGAAGCCCGGCGCGACCGCTCCGCAGAGCGCCGCCACCCCGGCCGCTGCCCCCGCGGCCGCCCCCGCCGCACCGGCGCACGCCCCGGTCGCCGCGCAGGATTTCGGCATCCCGCACGAGGTCGAGAAGCTCTCGAACATGCGCAAGACGATCGCGCGCCGGCTCACCGAATCGAAGCAGCAGGTGCCGCACATCTATCTTACCGTCGATGTCCGGCTCGATGCGCTGCTCAAGCTGCGCGGCGAGCTCAACGCTGCGCTGGCCGCCTCCGGCGTGAAGCTCTCGGTCAATGATCTGCTCATCAAGGCGCTCGCCAAATCGCTGCTCGCCGTGCCCAAATGCAATGTGCAGTTCGCCGGCGACCAGCTGCTCAAGTTCAGCCGGGCCGACATCTCGGTCGCCGTGTCGATCCCGGCCGGGCTCATCACGCCGATCATCACCGATGCCGGCGGCAAGTCGGTCAGCACCATCTCCACCCAGATGAAGGACCTGGCCGCCCGCGCGAAGGACGGCAAGCTCAAGCCCGAGGAATTCACCGGCGGCACCGCCAGCCTCTCCAACATGGGCATGATGGGCATCAAGCAGTTCGAGGCCGTCATCAACCCGCCCCAGGCGATGATCATGGCGATCGGCGCGGGCGAGAAGCGGCCCTATATCGTCGACGACGCGCTCGGCATCGCCACCGTCATGTCCGCGACCGGCAGCTTCGACCATCGCGCCATCGACGGCGCGGACGGCGCGGAACTGATGAAGGTCTTCAAGGAACTGGTGGAGGCACCGCTGGGCCTGGTGGCGTAAGGCCGTGGTGAAGCGTGTCATCCATCACCTCTCGCCGGCGCGGCGGGAGGGGCCTGGAGGGCCGCATCATGGCTGACGCTCCCGCCACGCCGCCGGCCCCGGCCACGCCACCGGCCATCGCCCCCACGCTCCGCGTCACCACCATGCCGGCGGACGCCAATCCCTATGGCGATATTTTCGGCGGCTGGCTGATGAGCCAGATGGACATGGCGGCCGGGCTGGTCGCCGCGCGGCACAGCGCGGGGCGCGCCGTCACCATAGCGGTCGACGGGATGGAATTCCTGCGGCCGGTGTTCGTGGGGGACGAGGTCTCGGTGTTCGCCTCGCTGGTCAAGGTCGGCAAGACGAGCATGACCATCGAAGTCGAGGCCTGGCGCCGCGATCGGCACAGCAGCGCCACCGACAAGGTGACGCAGGCGCGCTTCGTCTTCGTGGGCATAGACGCGCAGCGCGTGCCCCGCGCCGTGCCCCCGATGGAGGCCGGCGCATGACCCGCTTCCAACACCCTATCATGATCGAGATTCGTCGCCTGCCCCCGGGTGGCGCGCAGTCCTGAGGAGCTCAACGTGTCCGACAGTTATGACGTCATCGTCCTTGGTTCCGGCCCCGGCGGCTATGTAGCCGCCATCCGCGCCGCGCAGCTCGGCCTCAAGACCGCCATCGTCGAGCGCGAGCTGCTGGGCGGCATCTGCCTGAACTGGGGCTGCATCCCCACCAAGGCGCTGCTGCGCTCGGCGGAGATCTTCCATTATATGCAGCACGCCAAGGATTATGGCCTTGCCGCCGAGAAGATCACCGCCGATCTGGACGCGGTCGTCAAGCGCTCGCGCGGCGTCGCCAAGCAGCTCAATGCCGGCGTCACGCACCTGATGAAGAAGAACAAGATCGCCGTGCATATGGGCACCGGCACGCTCAAGTCGGCGACCGCGCTCAGCGTGACGGACAAGGACGGCAAGACGAGCGAGCTGACCGCCAGGCACATCATCGTGGCGACCGGCGCGCGCGCGCGCGACCTGCCGTTCGCGCCGGCGGACGGCAAGCGCATCTGGACCTACCGCACCGCCATGACCCCGCCGGAGATGCCGGGCAAGCTGCTCGTCATCGGCTCGGGCGCCATCGGCATCGAGTTCGCCAGCTTCTACAATGACATGGGCGCGGACGTGACCGTGGTCGAGATGATGGACCGCATCGTGCCGGTCGAGGATGCGGACGTCTCCGCCTTCCTCGAAAAGGCGCTCGTCAAGCGCGGCATGAAGATCATGACCGGCGCGGCGCTCGAATCCCTCAAGGCCTCCGCCACCGGCGTCACCGCCGCCATCAAGAGCAAGGACGGCAAGAGCGAGACGAGCGAATTCAGCCACTGCATCGTCGCCGTCGGCATCGCGCCCAATACCGAGAATATCGGGCTGGAGGCGCTGGGCGTCGCCACCGAGCGCGGCCATATCAAGACCGATGGCCTGTGCCGCACCAGCCTGCCCGGCCTGTGGGCGATCGGCGACGTGACCGCGCCGCCATGGCTCGCGCACAAGGCCAGCCATGAGGGCGTGACCGCCGCCGAGGCGATCGCCCAGGCGCTCGGCAACAAGGATGTGCATCCGCACGAGATGGACCCGCGCAACATCCCCGGCTGCACCTATTGCCAGCCGCAGGTCGCCTCGGTCGGCCTCACCGAGGCCAAGGCGAAGGAAGCGGGCTATAGCGTGAAGGCCGGCACCTTCCCGTTCATCGGCAATGGCAAGGCGATCGCGCTGGGCGAGGCGGAAGGCTTCGTGAAGACAGTGTTCGACGCGAAGACCGGCGAACTGCTCGGCGCGCATATGGTCGGCGCGGAAGTCACGGAGATGATCCAGGGCTACACCATCGGCAAGACCGCCGAACTGGTGGAGCAGGACTTCATGCAGACGGTGTTCCCGCACCCGACCATCAGCGAATCGATGCATGAAAGCGTGCTCGCCGCATATGGGCGGGCGCTGCACATCTGACCCGAACGCGCGCCGCGCCGCCGGTCTCGTCGGCGGCGCGGCGCTGCTGCTGTTCGCGCTCATGCTCGCGCTCTACTGGCCGGGCTATGCGACCTATGACAGCGTCGTCCAATATGGGCAGGTCCTCGCGGGCCGCTATGACGACTGGCATCCGCCCGCCATGGCGCGGCTCTGGGCCCTGCTCGGCGGCGCCCGGCTCGGCACCGCGCCCATGTTCCTGCTCCAGGCGGGCCTCTACTGGACCGGACTTGGCCTGATCGGCGCGCGACTCGCGCTGATCGGCCGGCCGCGCGCGGGCTGGGCCGTGCTGGCGCTCGGCCTCCTGCCGCCGGTCATCGGCTGGCAGGCCGTCATCCTCAAGGATGCGCAGATGCTCGGCGCGCTGGTCGCGGCGACCGGCCTCGCCGCATGGACCCGGCTCGCTGGACGCCCGACACGGGCGGCCGCCTGGGCCGCCATCGCGCTGCTGCTCCTCTATGCCGTGCTGGTGCGGGCCAATGCCGTGTTCGCGGTCGCGCCGTTCGCGGTGCTGCTGGCGGGCCGCCCGCAAGGCTGGATCGCCCGCGCGGCGCTGGTCTCCGTCGCCACTCTCGCGACGCTCGCCGCCATGCCGTTCATCGACCGCGACCTGCTCGGCGCGCAGAGGTCCGGCGTCGCGCGGGCGCAGGCGATCTACGATCTCGCCGGCATCGCGGTGCATGATCCCGCCGACACGAGCGCGCGGGCCCGCCTGCTGCGCGCCGGCCATTGCTGGACGCCATTCTACTGGGACCGGCTTGGCGAAGTCCCCTGCGAGCGGGCGACCCGGCGCTGGGAGGCGCTGCCGCCCGGCACGCTCTACCGCATGCTGGGCGTCGCAATGATCCGGCATCCGCTGGCCTATGCGCAGGCGCGCCTCGCGCACCTCAATTCCACCGGCCGCTGGCTGGTGCCGCGCGGCTGGCCCAACGCCGCCCCGCCCCGCGCATCCGAGCCGGACCGCGACGGGCTGGCCGCGCCGGGCCCCGCGGCGAGCGCCGTCCAGCGGTTGCTGGGTGGGCTCAGCGATACGCCGCCGGGCTGGCCGGTCTGCTGGCTGGTCGTCGCTACGCTCGCCCTGTCCGCCGCCCTGCCGGCGCGCGGGGAGCCGGCGGCCGACCTCGCGATCGCCCTTGCCCTCTCCGCGCTGGCGCTGGAGGCGAGCTTCATGCTCGTCAGCATCGCCTCGGACCTGCGCTACCATATGTGGCCGATGCTGGCGGCGGGCCTCGCCCTCATCCTCGCCGCCGATCGCCTTACGCACCGCCGGATCGGCATCGCCGCCATCGCCCTCGTCGCGCTCATCGGCCCGGCCATGGGCGCGCGCCTGCTGCTGCCACCCGCCGGCGATCCGGCGCACTGGGCCGCCGGCAGATGACGGGCCCGGCGCACCGGTCCGCGCGGCTCCCGCCCGCGCTCGCCTTGCTGGCGCTCGTCGTCCTGATCGGCCTCGCCAAGCCGGGCGGCCTGCTCCAGCCGCTGGATGGCGCGGCGATGTCGGCCGTGGGGTATCTGCGCGGGCTGCCCGGCGCGGACTGGATAACGAGCGCGTCCCTGCTGCTGGCGCGGCTCGGCGAGGGCGGCGGACGCCTCTATATCGCCTTGGTGATCGGGCTGCTCCTCGCTCATGCCGGCCGGCCGCGCGCCATGCTCTGGCTGCTGGGCACGGTCGCCGCGATGGTGCCGCTCAACGGGCTGATGAAGCTCGCCTTCCTCGTGCCCCGCCCGGACCTGCTGGCGCATCTCGCCACCGTCACCAGCTCCAGCTATCCGAGCGGCCATGCCGCCGGCGCGATGACCCTGTGGGGCGCCGTGGCCCTGCTCTGCCGCCAGCCGCCGATCCGCCTGCTCTGCCTCGCCATGATCCTCGCGACCGGGCTCAGCCGCGTCTGGCTCGGCGTGCACTGGCCGAGCGACGTGATCGGCGGCTGGATCGAGGGCATGGCCTGGCTGCTCGCCATGTCCCTGCTGCTGCCCGCGCGCGTGCGTGCCTGAGCGCTTGCGGCCGGGCGAGGCGTGCGGCACATCTGGCGAGGACGAGCAAGGAGCCCGCGCTTTGGCCAACGCAACCGGAACGCATCATTTCACGCCCGACCCGCGCAACGAGACCATCCTCATCGACGTCAACGGCGTCCACAGGCCGCGCGCGCAGGCGACCGTCTCCGTGTTCGATTCCGGCTTCATGCTGGGCGACGGCGTGTGGGAAGGCATCCGCCTGCATGGCGGCCGCCTCGCCTTCCTCGATCGGCATATGGACCGGCTCTACAGCGGCGCGAAGGCGATCGCGATGGACATCGGCCTCTCGCGCGAGGCGCTGGAGGCGCGGCTCTATGCCATCCTCGACGCCAACGGCATGACCGGCGAGGGCGCGCATGTCCGCCTCATGGTCACGCGCGGCGTGCGCTCGACACCCTATCAGGACCCGCGCGTCGTGGTGTCCCCGGCCACCATCGTCATCATCCCCGAGTGGAAGGCGCCGGTGCCCGAGACGGCGACGCGGATGCTGAACCTCTTCACCGTGCATGTGCGGCGCGGCTATCCGGACGTGCAGGACCCCAAGCTCAACAGCCACAGCAAGCTGAACTGCATCACCGCCTGCATCCAGGCCGCGCAGGCCGGCGCGGACGAGGCGCTGATGCTGGACCCGCACGGTTTCGTGGCGACGTGCAACTCCACGCATGTCTTCATCGTGCGCGGCGGGGAGATCTGGACCTCCAGCGGCGATTATTGCCTGGACGGCATCACCCGGCGCATCGTGATCGAGATCGCCCGCAAGGCCGGCATCCCGGTGTTCGAGCGCAACTTCTCGCTGACCGACGTCTATGGCGCGGACGAGGCCTTCACCACCGGCACCTTCGCCGGCGTCGCCCCGGTCGGCGCGGTCGACGGGCGCGTGCTGGGCACGGCGCGCGGGCCGATGGTGGAGCGGTTGCAGGCCCTCTATCGCGCGGAGATCGATCGCGATGTCGGGGCGCGCGGCCGGCCATGATCGGCCATGTGACCATCCGCATCGCCATGTGGTCCGGCCCGCGCAACATCTCCACCGCGATGATGCGCAGCTTCTCCAGCCGGGCGGACACAGTGGTGAGCGACGAGCCCTATTATGGCTGCTTCCTGCGCGAGAGCGGTGCGGACCATCCGATGCGCGCGGCGATCCTGGCCGACATGGACTGCGACTGGGCCTCGGTCACGCAGCACCTCGGCGGCCCCGCGCCGCTGGGCAGGCTGGTCTGGTATCAGAAGCATATGACGCATCACATGGTCGGCCCGGTGGCGCCGGACGATCTCGACGATTTCAACCATGTCTTCCTGATCCGCGATCCGGCGCGGATGGTCGCCTCCTATGCCGCCAAGCGCGAGGCAGTGACGCCGGCCGATCTGGGCTATGCCACGCAGCGCGCCTTCTTCGACCGGCTGTGCGACCGGCGCGGCCATGCGCCCCCGGTGATCGATGCCGCCGATGTGCTGGCCGACCCGGCCCGCACGCTCGGCGCATTGTGCGCGGCGATCGGCATCGGCTGGGACCCGGCGATGCTCGCCTGGCCGGCGGGCCGGCACCCGCGCGACGGCATCTGGGCGGCGCACTGGTATGAGCGGGTGGAGGCCAGCACCGGCTTTGTGGGCGAGGCCGGGCAGCCCCTCCCGGCCCTTGCGCCGCCGTTGCAGGCGGTGAGCGATGCCTGCCGCGCGGATTATGCGGCGATGGCGGCGTTCCGGCTTCGCTAGCGGCGGATCGCCCGGCCCATTTACCGGTTGCACAGGGCCCGCCGCGCCTGCCAGACCACGCACGGGACCATCGGGGGGACATCGGATATCATGATCGCGAACCGGGCAATGATCGTCATGCGCCGCGCGTTGCCGTGGCTCGCCGCGCTGCTCGCCCTGAGCGGCCTGCCGGCGCGGGCGCAGGAGCCGGCGGGCGCCACGCGCGTCATCACCGCCGCGCGGATGCTGGACGTGGAGACCGGCCGGATCGTCGACTATCCCGCCATCTTTGTCGGCGCGGACGGCCGCATCACGGGCATCGCGGACGCGCGCACGGTGCGCTGGGGCGCGGATGTCGAGCATGTCGATCTGGGCGATCGCATGCTGCTCCCCGGCCTCATCGACATGCATGTCCATCTCGACATCCCGGCCGATATCGGCGGCTATCGCGGCCTTGAGTTCACGGACAGCTTCTGGGGCATGGCCGCCGTCGGCAATGCCCGCGCGATGCTGGACGCCGGCTTCACCACCGTGCGCAATGTCGGATCGCAAAATTACAATGATGTCGGCCTCATGCAGGCGATCGACGCCGGCTATGCCATCGGCCCGCGCATCGTGCCGGCCGGCCATGCGCTGGGCGCGACCGGCGGGCATTGCGACTCGACCTTCCTGCCGCCATCGCTGGACGCCACCGCGCCCGGCGTCGGCGACGGCCCGCAGGCGCTGCGCCACCTGGTGCGCGTGCAGCGCAAATATGGCGCGCAGGTCATCAAGGTCTGCGCCACCGGCGGCGTCTTCTCGCGCAATACCGAGCCCGGCCAGCAGCAGCTGAGCGAGGAGGAGCTGCGCGCCATCGCCGACGAGGCGCATCAATGGGGTCTGCGCGTCGCCGCCCATGCCCATGGCGCGGCCGGCATCAAGGCCGCGATCCGCGCCGGCATCGATACGATCGAACATGCCAGCCTAGTGGACGAGGAGGGCATCCGCCTCGCCGCGCGGCGCGAGCGGCCGGTCTGGTTCGTCATGGATATCTTCAACACCGAATATACCCAGTCGACGGGCCGCGAAAATGGCATGCTGGAGGATAATCTGCGCAAGGACCGCGAGATCGCCCAGATCCAGCGCGACAATTTCCGCCGCGCCCAGCGCGCCGGGGTGCGCCTGGCCTTCGGCACGGACGCGGGCGTGATGCCGCACGGCACCGCCGCCGGCCAGTTCCGCATCATGGTCGACTATGGAATGACGCCGCTGGAGGCGATTCGCGCGGCGACGCTCGATGCCGCGCAGGCGCTGGACCGCGCGGCCGATGTCGGCCGGATCGCGCCCGGCCATTATGCCGACCTGATCGCCATCGAGGGCAACCCGCTGGACGATGTCCGGCTGCTGGAGAGCGTGGTCGCGGTGGTGAAGGGCGGCCTCGTGGTGAAGGCGCCCGCCGGGACCTGAAACGCCGCTATCGGCGTTCGATCGAGTCCGGTCCAGGTCCACCACCGCATCAGGCCCCGGCCTGCGCGCGGTCATGCGCGTCCGGCGGCGACGGGCCGTGCACCGGCGCGCAATTTTCCGAAAGAGCGTTGCATCCATGCCGCACTGCACAATAGATAATTGAAAACATTAGGCTTTCTTGCAAGCAAGCCATGGATTTCGGGCATTAATTTCCCTGATCGTCCGACACCCCCGATATTTCGCAATGGCGAGCCGCCACGCCCCGCCCGTATAGGCCCGGCATCGTCATAAATGAGTAACGTGAGCCCTCCACGGGGCCGTCATCGAGAGAGGACGCACAGGTTCGTCAACGAACCCGGCGAGGCAGAATGAGCGCGAACTCACGCGCCAAACGCGCAGCTACACACAGTTCCAAAGGGAGCAATGATGTCAAATTTTCGCATTTTCCTCGCGGCGACCGTCGCCGGCGGGGCGCTGGCGACCGGCGCGCACGCGCAGTCGACCGGCTCCATCGACTTTGAGGACGCCATCATCGTCACCGGTTCGCGCAACGCGGATGTCGGCGGCGTGCGCACCCCCGAAACGTCCAAGGCCAAGGTCGTCCTGACCCAGGACATCATTTCCCGCCAGGCGCCCGGCCAGACGGTGAACGACATCATCAACCTCGTCCCGGGCGTCAGCTTCCAGAACAACGATCCGTTCGGCTCCGCCGGCGGCAAGCTGAACATCCGCGGTTTCGACGACACGCGCATCTCGCAGACGTTCGACGGCGTGCCGCTGAACGATTCGGGTGGCTATTCCATCTATTCGAACCAGCAGCTGGACTCCGAGCTGATCGAGCAGGTCAACGTCAACCTCGGCACGTCGGACGTCGACTCGCCGACCGCGTCCGCCACCGGCTCCACCATCAACTATCGCACGATCGTCCCGCAGGATGATTTCGGCGTCGTCGTCGCCGGCGCGATGGGCGATTTCGATTTCTACCGCATGTTCGGCGTGGTCCACACCGGCGTGTTCACGCCGTTCGGCACCAAGGCCTTCTTCTCGGCCTCGCGCACCGGCAACAACAATGTCTACGGCATCGGCAAGATCGACAAGCAGCAGTATAATGCGCGCATCTATCAGCCGATCGGCTCGAACGGCGACTTCATCTCCATCGCCGGCCATTATAACGAGAACCGCAACAATTTCTTCGGCTCGGTGCCGCTGCGCCTGGATGCGGACCGCGTCGTCGGCGCCTCCTCGTCCAACCGCTTCCCGATCACCAAGGACGAGCGCTTCTACGGCACGCCCGGCTGCACCATCGACACGCCGCAGGCCGGCGTCGCGGATGTGCCCAACAGCTGCGCCACGTCGTTCGACTATCGCTTCAACCCGTCGAACACGGGCAATATCCGCGTCCAGTCCCGCTTCACCCTGGCGGACGGCCTGATCCTGACGGTCGATCCGAGCTACCAATATGTGAAGGCGAATGGCGGCGGCACGACGACCGGCTATGAATATGCCAACGCCAATGGCCTCTTCGGCTATTTCGGCGGCCGTCCCTATACGGGCGTGGACCTCAACGGCGACGGCGACCTGCTCGACGCGGTCACCATCCTGCAGCCGAGCCAGACGCAGACCGATCGCTACGGCGTGATCGCCTCGCTGCGCTACGACATCAACGAGAGCCACACGGTCCGTCTGTCGTACAGCTATGACGGCGCGCATCACCGCCAGACCGGCGAGATCGGCCGCCTGATGCCGGGCGGCGTTCCTTACGACGTCTTCCCCGTCAACGATCCGATCGTCGCCGCCAACGGCGCCCTGCTGGAGAAGCGCGATCGCCTGTCGCTCGCCACGCTGAACCAGTTCTCGGGTGAATATTCCGGCCGCTTCATGGACGATCGCCTGCGCGTGAACCTGGGCCTGCGCGCGCCCTTCTTCATCCGCAACCTGACCAACTATTGCTTCACCACGAGCGCCAGTGGCTTTGTGGACTGCTCTGGCCAGGATGCCGCGACGGACGCCGCCTATGCCGCCGCGAACCCGGACTATTCGCCGCCGCAGAGCCGGCACTTCACCTATAACAAGCTGCTTCCCAACGTCGGCCTCGTGTTCGAGGTCGCGCCGGCCGCCAGCCTCTTCGCCAATTATTCGAAGGGTCTGCAGGTTCCGGGCACGGACAATCTGTACAACAGCTTCTTCTTCCCGGTGACCACGCCCGAAGCGCGCCCGCGCCCGGAGACGACCGACAATTTCGACCTCGGCGTGCGCTACACGACGAGCTGGATCCAGGGCTCGCTCTCGGCCTGGTACACCAACTACACGGATCGCCTGGCGAGCGCCTATGACGTCGAGCTGGACCGCACCGTGTATCGGAACCTGGGCAAGGTGGAGCGCTACGGCGTGGACGGCAGCCTTGCCTATCGTCCGATCGACCCGGTGTTCCTCTATGTCTGGGGTTCCTATCTCTGGTCGAAGATCAAGGACGACGTCCAGACCGGCGTCAGCAGCACCGGCACGCCGATCTACGCCCTCACCGCCGGCAAGCGTGAGAGCGGCGCCCCGATCTACACGCTGGGCGCCCGCGCGCAGCTGGACCTGGGCGTCGTCGAGCTGGGCGGGCAGGTCAAGCGCACCGGCGCGCGTTACGTCAATGACCAGAATCTGCCGATTACGCAGACCATCAACGGTCAGAACGTCTTCGTGTATGGCGCCAAGGCACCGGGCTACACGCTGGTCGATTTCGACGCGCGCGTGAACATGGAGTGGGCCGGCCTCGGCGAGAAGACCTTCCTCCAGCTCAACCTGCTGAACGCGTTCGACAAGCTCTATGTCGGCGGCTTCGGCGGCGACCTGTCCGACCGGACGGTGCCGAACGCGAATATCGGTTATCCGCGCACGTTCATGGCCTCGTTCCAGTTCGGCTTCTGATCGATCCCGATCGAATGAAAAAAGGAGCGGGGGCAGCAATGCCTCCGCCCTTCTCATTATGGGCCCGGTTGGAACGCGCCGAGACGCTCTCACCGCCCGGCTGCGCGTCACGGCATCCAGCCGCGCCTCGATCCATCCCGCTCAATCGCCCTTCAGGCAGGCATCCAGCCCCTGCGCCTGCACCGCGCCGATATAGCGGGCGAGATTGTTGCCGTGGCGGCGGGTGAAGCCGCTCGGCGCGGTCGCGGCGCGCTTCTTGGGGAGCGGCAGCACGGCGGCGATGCGGGCGGCCTCGGTGCGCGAGAGCTTGTCCGCGCCATGGTTGAAATAGCGGATCGCGCCGGCCTGCACCCCATAGGTGCCGATGCCGGTCTCCGCGACGTTGAGATAGACCTCCATGATCCGGCGCTTGCCCCAGATCGCCTCGATCAGCACCGTATACCAGGCCTCCAGCCCCTTGCGGAAATAGCCGCCGCCTTGCCAGAGGAACACATTCTTGGCGGTCTGCTGGCTGATCGTCGAGCCGCCGCGGATGCGCCCGCCGCGCGCATTGCGCTCCATCGCCTGCTGGATGGCCTGCGCGTCGAAGCCATGATGCAGGCAGAATTTGGCATCCTCCCCGGCGATCGCGGCGCGCGCCATGTCCGGATCGATCCGCGAGAGCGGCGTCCAGTCCTTGGTGATGCCGTTGCTGTCGAACAACATGGTGAGCGTGACCGGCACCGGCACCACCTTGTAGACGAGCACCTGCAGCAGCGAGATGCCGACGAACGCCAGCACCGCGACGAGCAGCCAGCGCAATATCCGGGCGCCAAGCCCCCGCCGCTGCGCTTTCGACCTGACTTTCTTGCGCGCTTTCCCGCCCGCTGCGCCCGTGGCCATATGCTCTCGCGCCCCTCTCAGTGCCCCGGAAATTCCGTCGCCTCGAACCGCACCGCCTCGCCGATGGCCGCATTGGCGAGCTGGTTCTCCCACATCACGCGATGCCCGCGCACGACGGTGCCGATCGGCCGGCCGGTCACGCTCATATCCTCGAAGGGCGACCAGCCGCAGCGCGAGGCGAGCCATGCGGCGTCCATCGTCCAGCGCGCCTTGAGATCGACGATGGTGAAATCCGCGTCATAGCCCACCGCAATCCGGCCCTTGCCGACCAGCCCGAAGATGCGCTGCGGCCCGGCGCTGGTGAGATCGATGAAGCGCTGCAGGGTCAGCCGCCCGTTGGCGACATGATCGAGCAGCAGCGGCACCAGCGTCTGCACGCCGGGCATGCCGCTCGGGCTGGCGGGATAGGGCCTGGCCTTCTCCTCCAGCGTGTGCGGCGCATGGTCCGATCCCAGCACGTCCGGCACGCCCTGCCGCAGCCAGTGCCACAGCCCGTCGCGATGCGCGCCCGAGCGGATCGGCGGGTTCATCTGCGCATGGGTGCCGAGGCGCGGATAGGCGTCCTCCCCGGCGAGCGTCAGATGCTGGGGCGTCACCTCGCAGGTCGCCACATCCTTGTTGCGGCCCAGAAATTCCAGCTCGGCCGGCGTCGTCACATGCAGCACATGGATGCGCCGCCCGGCCTCGCGCGCCAGCGCCACGATGCGGCGCGTGGCCAGCATCGCGCTCTCATCGTCCCGCCACACCGGATGGCTGGCGGGATCGCCCTCCACCCGCGCGTCCAGCCGCGCATTCATCCGCGCCTCGTCCTCGGCATGGATGGCGACGCGGCGCTTGCCGTGCGCCAGCACGCGGGCCAGCGCCTCGTCCTCGGCGACGAGCAGGCTGCCGGTGGAAGCGCCCATGAAGATCTTCACGCCCGCCGTGCCCGGCATCATCTCCAGCGCGGCAAGCTGCTCGGCATTCTCCCCCGTCGCGCCGACATAGAAGGCATGGTCGCACCACATGCGATGATGCGCGCGGCGCAGCTTGTCCTCCACCCGCGCGGCGGTGTCGGTATTGGGATTGGTGTTGGGCATCTCGAACACCGCCGTCACGCCGCCCAGCACGGCGGCGCGGCTGCCCGATTCGAGATCCTCCTTATGCTCCAGCCCGGGCTCGCGGAAATGCACCTGGCTGTCGATCACGCCGGGCAGCACGTCGAGCCCGGTGCAGTCGAGCGTCTCGCCCGCATCACCCAGGCCCGTGCCCAGCGCCACGACCTTGCCGCCACAGACGCCAACGTCCAGCGCGGCCGGGCCGCCGGGCAGATGAACCGTGCCGTTGCGGAGGATCATGTCGAACATCTGGGTCATGGCGGTTCCGTTTCTGCGCGCGGGCTCGGCCCGAACGGCTTGGCTATTGGACAGGCCTGTCCTACCTAAAGCCGATGCATCCCACCACCCTTCGCAATCGCGCCCTCATCCGTGTCGGCGGCGCCGAGGCCCGGCCCTTCCTGCAGGGCCTGCTCACCCAGGACGTGCTGACCCTCGCGCCCGGCGCGCCGCGCTATGGCGCGCTGCTGAGCCCGCAGGGCAAGGCGCTGTTCGACCTCATGCTCTGGGGCGATCCCGCCGGCGGCGGGGATGTGCTGATCGATTGCGAGGCGGCGCGCGCGGAGGCGCTGGTCCGCCGCCTGAGCCTCTACCGCCTGCGCCGGCCCGTCACCATCGCGCCGGAGGAAGGCCTTGCCGTCCACTGGTCCGGCGAATCGCGCGCGGAGGCGCCGCTCGACCCGCGCCTGCCGGCGCTCGGCGCCCGCTGGCTCGCCCCCGCCGGGGATGGCGACGCCGCCCCGGCATGGGCAGCGCATCGCCTTGCGCTGGGCGTGCCGGAAGGCGCGGCCGAACTGGGCGAGGACAAGACGCTCTGGCTGGAATGCAACGGGCAGGACCTGAACGGCGTCGACTATGCCAAGGGCTGCTATGTCGGGCAGGAGAACACGGCGCGGATGCACTATCGCAACAAGGTCAATCGCCGGCTCGTGGTGCTGCCCATCGAGCGGTCCGACCCGGCCCGGCAGCGCATCGCCTATCCCGCGCTCGGCCTCGCCATCGATCATCGCCCGGTGGACAGCCTTGCCGGCATCCCGCTCGCAGACTGGCTCATGGCCGCGCTCGCCGAGGATGCGCAATGATCGCGCGCCTGTGCGCGGTGCTGCTCGCGTTGCTCGGCCCGGTCGCGGCGCAGGCAGACATTGGCTGGGACATCGCCCGGACGATGGACCATGATCGCGACGCCTTCACCGAGGGGCTCTTCATCGCCGACGGGCTGATCTACGAAAGCACCGGCCTCACCGGCAAATCGGACCTGCGCGCCTATCGGCTGGAGGACGGCGCGCCGGTGCGCAGGCAGGCGATCCCGGCCAATCTGTTCGGCGAAGGCATCGCGCCCTGGGGGGAGACGATGGTCAGCCTCACCTGGCGCGGCGGCGTGGGCATCGTGTGGGACCGCGCGACCTTCAGGGAGCAGCGCCGCTTCTCCTACACCGGCGAGGGCTGGGGCCTGACCAGCGACGGCCGCTCGCTCATCATGAGCGACGGCACCGCCGATCTGCGCTTCCTCGATCCCGAGACCATGGCCGAGCAGCGCCGCGTCACCGTCACCTGGCAAGGCGAGCCGGTGCGCCTCATCAACGAGCTCGAATATGTCGATGGCAGGATCTACGCGAACATCTGGTATTCGCCGCTGATCGCGAGGATCGACCCGGAAACCGGCGTGATCGACGACTGGATCAACCTTGCCCCACTGGTCGCGCAGAATGTCGGCCGTGATCCCGACGCCGTGCTCAACGGCATCGCCTGGGACGCGCAGGCGCGGCTGCTCTACGTCACCGGCAAGAACTGGCCGCGCCTCTACGCGCTCAAGCTGCACGAGTGACGGCGCAGGCGAGCGGGCGAGGAGGCGCCGGCCGATCGCCAGCCACCTCGCCCGCTCCCGCCCGGTTCAGCTCGCGCCGCGCGCCTTGGCGATGGCGGCCTTGAGCTGATCGTAGCCGACCGCGCCGGTGAGCACCTGATTGCCGACCACGAACAGCGGCGTGCCCTGCACCTGCAGCGCCTGGGCCAGCCGCACATTGGCCATCAGCGTCTCGTCCGCGCTATCCGACTCGAGCGCGGCGCGGGCGCGGGCGGCGTCGATGCCCGATGCGGTGGCAGCGCGCACCACACTCTCCGGCTCGACATTGCCGGCGGCATACATGGCCGTGTGGAACGCCTTGAAATGGCCGGTGTCGGCGGCGAGCAGACTCACCCGCGCGGCGCCCAGACTGCCCTCCGCGATGATCGGCAGCTCATGATAGACCACGCGCAAGCCGGGATTCTCGCGCAGCAGCCGCTCGATGTCCGGCAGCGACGCGCGGCAATAGCCGCAGGCATAGTCCATGAAGGTCACCAGCGTGACGTCCGGTTGGGCCGCGCCTTCCCAGGCGCCGCGATAGGGCGTCTCGAGCGCGGACCGGTTCTCCTCGACCGCCTGGGTGAGCTGGTTCTCGCGCAGGCGCTGCATGGCCTGCGGGATGATCTCGGGATGGGCGAGGATATAGTCGTGCACGACCGCCTCGATCGCCGCGCGGTCGCTCGCCGATGGCGCGGCCGCCTGCCCGACCGCCGCATAGGCCGCCACCGCGCCCCCCGCGACGAGCCCGGCCAGCAGCAGCGGGCGCAGCAGGCCGCGCCGCGGGCTCGCCAGCGCCCCGGTCCGGGCCGCGAGCGCGGAGAACAAGGCGCCGCCCGCCCGCAAACTGGTCTTCAGATCGGGTCTTTCGCTCATCGTCTCCTGCCATTCTGTTCGAGGGCCGCGCGGCTCACCATCGCGATGTCCTGTGCGCGTAGATAATCGGGCGCGCGCGGGTCAATACCCGCCATGGCTTCCTCGGCATTGCGCAGCGCCAGCGCATCCTGCCCTTCCATCTGGTAGCGCTCGGCCGTCGCCAGCGCGGCGCGCGGCAGATCGCCCTTGCGCTGATAGACCGTGCCGAGCGCATACCAGGCGAAGGGATTCTCCCGGTCGCGCGTCACCACCGCGCGCAGCACGCGCTCGGCCTCGTCCAGATGGCTGTCGTCATCGGTGGCGATGAGGGCATGGCCGAGCAGAGTGGCGATGAGCGGGCTGCCGGCGGTGCGCTCCACCGCCTCGCGCAGCGGCGCGATCGCCTCTGTGGGCTTGCCGGATTCCAGCAGCACCTGGCCCTTGAGCTCCAGGAAATAGGGATCGTGCGGCACCGCCGCCAGCAGCGCATCCACCTCCCGCAGCGCCTGCTCGGTATAGGCGCTCTTGTGATAGGCATAGGCGCGCGCATAATGGGCGGGGATGGAGGTGTCCGACAGGGGATAGAGCTGCAGCGTGCGCGGCGGCTCCTCCGCGAAGCCGACCAGCTTGGCCTTCACGCGCTGGAAGCGCGCCTCCAGCGCCGGATCGGTCGGCCGGTCGTAGGCCGGGTCGTGCGCGTAGATATTCTCCAGCACCGACACGCGCTCGCTGGAGAGCGGATGAGTGCGCGCATAGCTGTCCTGCGGCACATAGAGCCGATATTCGAGATTCTGCAGCTTCTTGAAGAATTCGACGCTGCCCCGGCCGCTGATCCCGGCCGCGTGGAGATAGCGCGCGCCGGCCGCGTCCGCGCTGGATTCCTGGGCGCGGGTGAAGGCGAGGAACTTGCCCATCGCCGCCTGCTGGCCCGCCGCCATGATACCCATGCCGGCCTCGCCGCCCCCCGCCGCGACCGCCGCCGCGCCCAGCAGCAGGCTCACGATCTGGATGCCGGTGGCTTCCTTGATGCCTTCCATTGTGCGGATGATATGCCCGCCTTCGACATGGCCCAGCTCATGCGCCATGACGCCCTGGACCTGGTTGAGATTGTCGGCATTGAGGATGAGGCCGCTGTGCAGCCAGACGATCTGACCGCCGGCCACGAAGGCATTGATGCTGGGATCGTTGATGAGCAGGAACTGGACATTCTTCTCGTCCAGCCCGGCCGCGCGCACGAGCGGCGCGGATGCGTCATGGATGAGTTGCTCGGTCTCGGCGTCGCGCAGCACCTGCTGCGCATGCGCGGCCCGCGCGCCGATGACGCTGAGCGCCGCAAGCAGGGCGAGCAGGCGCGCCAGCATCCGCAACGATGCGCCCATTGCGCCACGCAGGGCCGCGCCGCTCGGGCCAGGGAGGAAGCTGACCGATTGCCGAGCCATGCCACGCCTCATGCGCCACCGAGCCTGAACCCCGGCTGACGGACCGGGCGATCACGCCCGATCCGTCCGCTGGCGCATGATCCGATCAGATTGAACCGGAGCATGCCTTGTTTCTTTCCGGTTCCCGCATTCTCCGGCCCATCGGGCATGGGGCCCGGCCGGATGATGCGCCGGGGCGCGGACGCCCGTTCATCCCCCGAAGGTGCGCTGCCACCAGCCACGCCGGGGCGCTTCGCCGTCAGCGCCTTCATCCGTCGCGTCGGCAGCGCCATCGGCGACGACGACATCGGATGCCGGCTCCGCGACGGCGGCAACCGGCGCCTTGGCGGGCGGCGGCGTGTCGGCTTCGACCGCGACCGCGACCGCCGGCTCAGCCTCCGGCGCGGCATCGGCCTTGCGGCGACGCGTGCGCTTCGGCTTGGCGGGCTCGGTCTCGACCGCCACGGCGTCGGCAACGGGCTCCGCCGCGACCTCTTCCGCCGGTGCGGCGGCCGCCTTGCGACGCGGCCGGCGCTTGGGCGCAGGGGCGGGCTCGCTCAACTCGGGCGACATTTCGACCGCCACCGTCTCAGGCTCAGGCTCGACGGCGGCAGCCGTCTCGACCGCCGGTTCGGCGGCGTCGGCGGCGACAGCCGTGCGGGCACGGCGGCGGCGCGGACGCTTGGCCGAACTTTCGTCACCGACGACCGGCTCGGGCGCTTCGGCCACCGCGGCCGGCTGCTCGTCGGCGTCGCTCGTCACGTCGGCATCGGCGCTTGCCGGTGCATCGGCCTCGGTCGGCTCGGCGCTCTCGTCCTGCTCGCCGGCCATGGGCTGTCCGCCCTGGTCGCCGCGCCGACGACGTCCGCCACGCCGGCCACGCCGGCTGCGGCGCGGCTGGCCATCGCCTTCCTCGGCACCCTCGCGGGCCTCGCCTTCGGGCGCCTCGGCCGGTTCGGCAGCCTCGCCACCGTCCTCGTCCTCGCGCTCGCCGTCATCGTCCGATGCGGCATCGCCGCTCTCGCCCTCGCCTTCGCCATCGCGACGGCCACGACGACCGCGCCGGCGACGCTTGCGCTTGCGGCCACCGTCGCCGTCACTCTCGGACGACGCCGGCCGCTCGGCGGCCTCGCCTTCCTCGGCTTCATCCTCTTCCTCGTCCTCGCCCTCTTCCTCGGGCAGGTCGGCATCGTCCTCCACCTCGGCGAGCGGCGCATAGGTCACTTGCGTGAGCGGACGCGGCCCGCTGGGCTCGACCGACATGCGCGCGCCTTCCACCTCGCCATCGGGCAGGACGACGATGGTGACGCCATAGCGCTGCTCGATCTCGTCCAGCTCGCGGCGCTTGTTGTTGAGCACGTAGAAGGCGGCTTCCTGGCTCGCGCGCAGCGTGATGATGCTGCCGCGCCCGCGCGCCGCTTCTTCCTCCAGCATGCGCAGCGCGGACAGGCCCGCGGACGACGCCGTGCGGACCAGCCCGGTGCCCTCGCAATGCGGGCAGGCGCGCGTGGAGGCTTCCAGCACGCCGGTGCGCAGCCGCTGGCGGCTCATCTCCATCAGGCCGAAGCCGGAGATGCGGCCGACCTGGATGCGCGCGCGGTCGTCCTTGAGCGCTTCCTTCATCGCCTTCTCGACTTTGCGGATGTTGGAATTGTGCTCCATGTCGATGAAGTCGATGACGACCAGCCCCGCCATGTCGCGCAGGCGCAGCTGGCGGGCGATCTCGCGCGCCGCTTCCAGATTGGTCGCGGTGGCGGTCTGCTCGATATTATGCTCGCGCGTGGAGCGGCCCGAGTTGATGTCGATCGAGACCAGCGCCTCGGTCGGGTTGATGACCAGATAGCCGCCGGACTTGAGCTGCACGACCGGATTGTACATCGCGGCGAGCTGCTCCTCGACCCCGGCACGCTGGAACAGCGATGTCGGGTCGGCATATTGCTTCACGCGCCGGGCATGGCTCGGCATCAGCAGCTTCATGAAGTCCTTCGCCTGGCGATAGCCCTCCTCGCCCTCGACGATCACTTCCTCGATGTCGCGATGATAGATGTCGCGGATGGCGCGCTTGATGAGGTCGCTGTCATTATGGATCAGCTCGGGCGCGCTCGCCCGCAGCGTGGCCTCGCGAATCTCGTCCCACAGGCGGGCGAGATAGTCGAAATCGCGGCGGATCTCGGTCTTGGTGCGCGAGAGGCCGGCGGTGCGCACGATGCAGCCCATGGTGTTGGGCAGCTTCATTTCCGCGATGATCGACTTCAGCCGCTTGCGGTCCGCGCCGTTGCTGATCTTGCGCGAGATGCCGCCGCCATGGCTGGTGTTGGGCATCAGCACGCAATAGCGGCCGGCCAGGCTCAGATAGGTGGTGAGCGCCGCGCCCTTGTTGCCGCGCTCTTCCTTGACGACCTGGACGAGCAGCACCTGGCGGCGCTTGATGACGTCCTGGATCTTGTAGCGGCGGCGCAGGGCCATGCGCTTGCGGCGCAGTTCCTCGGCCGCCTGGTCATTGCCCTTGCCCCGGGACTTGCCCGATGCGGCGGCGCCGTTCTCGCCCTCGCCCTCGGCGTCCGCGTCTTCTTCCTCGTCATGATTGGGCCGCTCGACGAGCTCGACATCGCCGAGGGACTCGCCATCGTCGTCATCATCGTCGTCATCGGCGCGCAGCGCGGCTTCCTCGGCCGCATGGGCGGCTTCCTCGGCCAGCAGCGCGTCACGGTCCTCACGCGGGATCTGATAATAATCGGGGTGGATTTCCGAGAAGGCGAGGAAGCCATGGCGGTTGCCGCCATAGTCCACGAACGCCGCCTGCAGGGACGGCTCGACCCTGGTCACCTTCGCGAGATAGATATTGCCCTTGAGCTGCTTGTGCTCGGCGGATTCGAAATCAAACTCCTCGATCCGGTTCCCCGTTACGACCGCGACCCGGGTCTCTTCCCGGTGGCGCGCATCGATCAACATACGCATTGTCATTCAAACTTCTCCAACCGGGTCGCATGGCTCTCCCCTTGAGGGGCGCCATGCCCGGCGCAATGAAGGAGCACGCACGCCGGCGCGTCGAAATGACGCTATGCCGAGCGTGTGGGCCCCGGTTTTCAACGAAATTCTGTGTGTCTGCTGTCATGGCGTCGACGCAATCCGCAATCACTGGCATCCATGCCCCGGCGCTCGCTTGCGCGTGCCCCGTGCCTCTCATGCCATGCGCCATGCAACTTCAACCCGTGTGGATCGCCACTGGGACGATATATGTCCGGCTCTCTCTAGCTCCACGCCTCTTAATGTGGCGTGTCCGGTCCGGAATGTGAAGCGCTAGCAGGGCTTTTGTCGCGGGGCAACGAAGAAAACCCGCGCATCCTCCTCGCAGCCGCGCATCGGGCCCCGCGGTTTTTGGACTGGACGCTCGCCGCCCGCTCGCTGCAAAAGGCGCGCGCATGCCGTTGTTCGCCGCCCTGCTCGTTCTCGCCGCCGCGCCCGTCGCCGCGCCGTCGACGCTGGCGCCCGCCGCGCGCATGGCACGGCCGCCGGCCCGCCGGCGCGGCATCAGCGTGCGCATCCCGGATGCCGCGCCGAGCATCGCCCTGCCCCCGGTCGAGGGGCCGGCCGACCCGCGCCGGCCGCTGGTCGTCATCGATGCCGGGCATGGCGGGCATGATCCGGGCGCGAGCAATGCCGAGCTCGGCCTGCGGGAAAAGGACCTGACGCTGGCGATCGCGCAGGCGATCCGCGACGAACTGCTCAAGACCGGGCGCATCCGCGTCGCCCTCACCCGCAACGACGATCGCTTCCTGGTGCTGCAGGAGCGCTACGGCATCGCCCGGCAGCTGGGCGCCAGGCTGTTCATCTCCGTCCATGCCGACGCCGCCGAGACGCCGACCGCGCGCGGCGCCACCGTCTACACCCTCTCGGACGTCGCCTCGGACCGGGAGGCCGCCCGCCTCGCGGCGCGGGAGAACCGCTCGGACATCATCGGCGGCGTCGACCTGGCCGGCGCGAGCTCCAGCGTGAGCAACATCCTCATCGATCTCACCCAGCGCGAAACGATGGACACCTCCAGCCGGTTCGCCGACCTGCTCCACCGCGAGGCGGTGGCCCATTTCCCGTTCCGCGATCCGCCGCACCGCTTCGCCTCGCTGGTCGTGCTCAAGTCGCCGGACACGCCCTCCGTGCTGTTCGAAGCCGGCTATATCAGCAATGCGGAAGACGCCCGCTGGCTCGCCACGCGCGACGGGCGCCTGCAGATCGCCAAGGGTGTGGCGGCGGCGATCTCCGTGCATTTCGCGCGCCAGTCGATCGGGCGATGATCCCAGCCGCCGCCGGCCCGCCGCAAAAGCGGTTCACACCACCGGTGAAAATGGTCTAGGTGGCGGCCATGGACGAGCCCAGCACTGACGCGACCCGCTTTCGACTGCGACGCGCCGACGATGACAGCGGATGGCGTGCAAGGCTGGGCGGCCTGTGGTCGCGCCGTCGCTGGCGCTGGCCGGCCTATCTGCTCGGCCTCGCCCTTATCGGCATCTTCCTGTTCTGGCTGCTGTTCGCGCGCGGCCTGCCGGACGCCAAGAGCCTGCTCGACTATCAGCCGCCGCTGCCCACCGTGGTGCGCGACATCAATGGCGAGCCGGTGCACAGCTTCGCGCGCGAGCGGCGCGTGCAGCTGCAATATAGCGATTATCCGCCGATGCTGGTCAACGCCTATCTCGCGGCGGAGGACAAGACCTTCTTCAGCCATCACGGGCTGGACTTCCCCGGCCTGGTCCGCGCCGCCGCGCAGGGCATCATGAGCGGCCAGACGCCGCGCGGCACCTCGACCATCACCCAGCAGGTCGCCAAGAATCTGCTCGTCGGCAACGAAGCGAGCTATATGCGCAAGCTCAAGGAGGCGATCCTCGCCTGGCGCATGGAGAATGTGCTGACCAAGCAGCAGATCCTGGAGCTTTACCTCAACCAGATCTTCCTCGGCCGCAACGCCTATGGCGTGCAGGCCGCGTCGCGCGCCTATTTCGACAAGGATGTCGGCGACCTCAAGCTGCATGAGGCGGCCTATCTCGCCATCCTGCCCAAGGGCCCGGCCAATTACCGGCCGGAAGTCCATATGGACCGCGCGCTGGAGCGCCGCAACTGGGTGCTGGGCGAGATGCTCAGGAACAAGTTCATCAGCCGCGCCCAACATGATGAGGCGGTGGCCCAGCCGCTCGGCACCGTCGCCCAGCGCGGCACCGGCTATGCCGATGTGGGCGGGGGCTATTATATCGAGGAGATCCGGCGCCGGCTGATCGAGCTGTTCGGCGAGAATGCGGACCATGGGCCCAACAGCGTCTATGCCGGCGGCCTGTGGGTGCGCTCGCCCTTCTCGCCCTTCATGCAGGAACAGGCGACCCGCGCGCTGCGCGAGGGACTGTTGCGCTACGATCGCGGCAAGGGCTGGTCGGGTCCGGTCGGCAAGATCGAGAATATCGATCGGTGGCAGAGCGAGCTGGCCATATCGAACATCGCCGTCGACTATGAGGACTGGACGGTCGCGGTCGTGCTGGACAAGTCGGCCGGCAGCGCCACGCTCGGCTTCTCCAGCGGGCGCACCGGCACCATGGCGGCCGGCGCCGCGCAGATGGCGGACCGGCGTACCGGCCGCCCGGCCTTCACCGCGATCGATCCGGGCGACATCATCGTGGTGGCGCCGCAGGGCGGCAGCTTTGCGCTGCGCAGCGTGCCGGGCGTTTCGGGCGGCATGGTCATCGAGGGCGTCCATAACGGACGCATCTATGCGATGCAGGGCGGCTTCGATTCCCGCCTCTCCGCCTACAACCGCGCGACGCAGGCGATGCGCCAGCCCGGCTCGACCATCAAGCCCTTCGTCTATGCCGCCGCGCTGGACAATGGCATGACCCCGGCGACGATCATCGTCGATGGTCCCTTCTGCGTCTATCAGGGCGCCAATCTCGGCCAGAAATGCTTCCGCAACTTCTCCGGCAGCGGCGCCGGCGCGCAGACGATGCGCTGGGGCGTCGAGCAGTCGCGCAACCTGATGACCGTGCGCGCGGCCTCGCAGACCGGCATGGATCGCGTGGTGCGCACCATCAAGTCGATGGGGATCGGCGACTACCAGCCCTATCTCGCCTTCGCGCTCGGCGCGGGCGAGACGACGGTGGAGCGGATGGTCAATGCCTATGCCATGCTCGCCAATCAGGGCCGCCTGCTCACGCCGCGCGTGATGGACTATGTGCAGGACCGCAACGGGCAGGTGATCTGGCCCGCCAACTGGCGCCCCTGCGAGGGCTGCAACACCGGCGACTGGGACGGCAAGCCCATGCCGCGCTTCCAGCCGAGCGCACGCCAGGCGATGAACCCGATGACCGCCTATCAGGTGGTCCATATCGCCGAGGGCGTCGTCCAGCGCGGCACGGCCACGCTGCTGCGCGACCTCGATCGGCCGCTGTTCGGCAAGACCGGCACCACCAACGGGCCGACCAATGTGTGGTTCGTCGGCGGCTCGCCCGATATCGTGGCCGGCGTCTATGTCGGCTACGACCAGCCGCGCAGCCTGGGCGGCTATGCGCAGGGCGGCACCATGGCCGCGCCGATCTGGAAATCCGCCATGACGCCGATCCTCAAGGACATGCCCGTGCGCCCGTTCGTGGCGCCCGCCGGCGTGCGCATGGTGCGCATCGACCGCCGATCGGGCCGGCGCGTGTTCGGCGGCTGGCCATCGGACGATCCGCGCTCCGCGATCATCTGGGAGGCCTTCAAGCCGGAGACCGAACCGCGCATCACCATGCGCCGCGACGAGCAGGTCGAGCGCGCCCGGCAGGAAGCGCCACGCGCCGCGCGCCGCGAGACCAGCCGCGATTTCGCGGGCGAGCAGGGCGGCATTTACTGAAGGTTCGACAGGCACGGGCGCAGGCACAGGCGTTTTCCGGGGCGGTCCAGGGGCCATGCCATGCGCGATCGATCGTGCGCCGGCACCGCCCAGCCCCTTGACCTCGTGCCCGCGCCATCGCATCCGGCAGGCTCAGCCCTATATGGGCCTGTCACCGATTGACGGAGATTCCCCATGCGCGCCGAAGCGCAAGCCCATGTCACCCATATCCAGGCCGCGCTCGACCTGCTGCGCCGCTTCCTAGACTGGGACCGCGCGCTGCGCCGGCTGGACGAGCTCAATGCGCGCGTGGAGGACCCGACCCTGTGGGACGACCCCCGGCAGGCGCAGGAGGTGATGCGCGAGCGCACCCGGCTGGACAATGCCATCTCCGCCACCCGCGCCATCGAAAGCGAGATGAACGACACTGTCGAGCTCATCGAGATGGCCGATGCGGAGAGTGACGAGGAGTTGGCGAACGAAGGCGTCGCCAGCCTCGCCGCGCTCTCCGCCCGCGCCGACAAGGACAAGGTGACGGCCCTGCTCTCCGGCGAGGCGGACGGCAACGACACCTATCTGGAAGTCCATGCCGGCGCCGGCGGCACCGAGAGCCAGGACTGGGCCGAGATGCTGCTGCGCATGTATCAGCGCTGGGCCGAGCAGCGCGGCTACAAGATCGAGATGATCGAATATCAGGCCGGCGAGCAGGCCGGCATCAAGTCCGCCACTTTGCTCATCAAGGGCGAGAATGCCTATGGCTATGCCAAGACGGAGAGCGGCGTGCACCGCCTCGTGCGCATCAGCCCCTATGACAGCTCGGCGCGGCGGCACACCAGCTTCTCGTCCGTCTGGGTCTATCCGGTGATCGACGACAATATCGAGATCGAGATCAAGGAAAGCGACCTCAAGATCGACACCTACCGGGCCTCCGGCGCGGGCGGCCAGCACGTCAACACCACCGATTCGGCGGTGCGCATCACGCACGTGCCCTCCGGCATCATCGTCGCCAGCCAGAATGACCGCTCGCAGCACAAGAACCGCGCGACGGCCATGAACATGCTGAAGGCGCGCCTCTACGAAGCGGAGCTGCGCAGGCGCGAGGAAGCCGCCTCGGGCGAATATCAGGCCAAGACCGAGATCGGCTGGGGCCACCAGATCCGCTCCTATGTGCTCCAGCCCTATCAGCTGGTGAAGGACCTGCGCACCGGCGTCACCTCCACCGCGCCCGACGATGTGCTGGACGGCGCGCTCGATCCGTTCATGGCCGCCGCCCTCTCGCAGAGGGTCACGGGCGAGACCGTGGACGTGGAGGATGTCGACTGATGCAGCCGCGCGGCGCGGCCTGGCTTCTCGCCGCGCTGGCGGCCTGCGGCCTTGCCGGCTGCGATTCGCTCTCGCGCAGGTCCGGCGACCGGCCCGAGACCGCCCATGAGTTCCCTCGGCCCGACCGCCCGGTCGCGCCGATCATCTCGACCCGCTGGTCGACCGAGGAAGCGCGCGACCGCGTGAACGAGGCCGCGGAGATCATGGACAAGGCCGGCATCGCGCCGGGCATGACCGTGGCGGATATCGGCGCGGGCGAGGGCTATTATACCGTGCGTCTGGCGCGCCGCGTGGGGCCCGAGGGCCGCGTGCTGGGGCAGGACATCATCGCCGAGGTGATCGATGCGCTCGGCCGGCGCGTGACGCGTGAGAATTGGGAGAATGTGAGCGTCAAGCTCGGCACGCCGGACGATCCCAAGCTGCCCGACGCCAGCTTCGACCGGGTGATGATGGTCCATATGTATCATGAGATCACCGAGCCCTATGCCTTTCTCTGGCGGCTCTATCCGGCGCTCAAGCGGCAGGGGCAGGTGATCGTCGTCGATATCGATCGCGCCACGGACCAGCATGGCACGCCGCCCGCGCTGCTGCGCTGCGAGTTCGAGGCGGTGGGCTTCCGCCTCGTCTCGATGGACAGGCGGACAGCCGCCGGCGGCTATCTCGCCCGCTTCGCGCAGGGCGACCATCGCGTGGAGCCCGGCGACATCCGACCCTGCCGCGCGCCCGCCAGGGCCGAGGGCTGACGCCGGGCCGCGCCCACGCCCGCTTCGCCACGGGCTTAGCGTTATGCTAAGCAGTCCGCGCTAAGATCACAGGCATGAATGTGGGGCCCGTGCCGATCCAGTCCCTTCCCCGCGCGAGCGGACCGACGCTGCATGAGGCCGCCGATACGGACCGGCCCGCGGGGTTCGGCGCGCCCTGCGCGGAGCCCAATCCCTTCTACGGCCCGGCCCTGCTGGATGCCGCGCGCGCGACGCTCGATCCGGAAGGCGCGGTCCACCTCATCGATGCGCATGACGAGAATGGCGCGCTGATCGGCCGGCTGCCGGTCGTGCGTCAGGACCGGCATGGGCGATTCCCCATCGGGCACAGCGCCAACTGGCTGCACCGCCATTGCTTCTATGGCGCGCCGCTGCTGGCGCGCGGCCAGGAGGAGGCGGCCTGGGCGCAGATCCTCGCCACGCTCGACCGGATGCCCGGCTCCGGCCCGTTCCTGCACCTGCGCGCGATCGATGCCGATGGACCGGCGCTGGCCGCGCTCGCCCGCCTGTGCGGCCGCGATGGCCGGCGCTGCGAGGAGATCGACCGCTATGAACGCGCCATGCTGCGCAGCACGCTCGATGCCGAAGCCTATTGGACGGCCAATGTGCGCGCCAAGAAGCGCAAGGAGCTGCGCCGCCTGCAATCCCGGCTGGCGGAGCTTGGCGAACTGCGCCGCGAATCGCTCGCCGATCCGGCCGCGCTCGATGGCTGGATCGACGCGTTCCTCGCGCTCGAGGCCAAGGGCTGGAAAGGCGAACGCGGCACCGCGCTCGGCTCGCGCGCGGAGGACGCCGCTTTCCTGCGCACCGCCTGCGCGCACGCGATGGCGGCCGGCGCGCTCGACTTGCTGCGCATCGATTGCGGCGACGCGCCCATTGCCATGCTCGTCAACTTCGTCGGGGCCGGCGGCGGCTTCTCCTTCAAGATCGCCATCGATCCCGCCTTCGCCCGCTATTCGCCCGGCGTGCTCATCGAGCAGGACAATCTCGCGCGCATCCTGGACGCGAAGATCGCGCCCTGGATGGATAGCTGCGCCGCGCCCGATCATCCGATGATCGACAGCCTGTGGGGCGAGCGGCGCGCCATCGCGCAATATCGCGTCGCCCTGCGCAAGCCGGGCATGGCGGGCCTGATCGGCCGCGCCGCGCTGCCCGCAATGACATATATGGAGGCAAGCTATGCGCGCCTCAAATCAGGACTGAAGCGATGACCGCCATCTTCCCGCCAGCCGCCCTTGCGGCATTCGAGGCCGCCTATCCGGACCGGCACCAGCGCCTGACCCACGGGCTGCTCGATCATCCGCTGCTCCGGCGCGAGGCCATCGCCGCGCTGGCGGAGCGCCATCCGCAGGACCGGATGGAGTATAATCTGGGCACCCTGCCGCTCGGCATCCGGCCGGAGGATACGCCCGCCAACGGCCTGAGCGTCGCCGAGACGATCCGCACCATCGACGAGAATCAGAGCTGGATCGTGCTCAAGAATGTCGAGCGCGATCCGGCCTATGGCGCGCTGCTCGACAGCCTGCTGGGCGAACTGGAACCGATCGTCGCCCCCCGCACCGGGCCCATGGCGCATCGCGAGGCGTTCATCTTCTTCACCTCGCCGGGCAGCATCACGCCGTTCCACATGGATCCGGAGCATAATATCCTGATGCAGATCGAGGGCGAGAAGGTGATGCATGTCTTCCCCACCGCCGATCCCGCGCTGGTGCCGCCCGAGCAGAGCGAGGCCTTCCACGCCGGCGCCCACCGCAATCTCGTGTGGGACGAGGATTTCCTGGGCAAGGCCGATCCCGTGCGCCTGATGCCGGGTGACGCCATCCTGGTGCCGGTCAAGGCCCCGCATTTCGTGCAGAATGGCGATGGGGTCTCGATCAGCCTGTCCATCACCTGGCGCTCCGAACGCTCGGTCGCCGAGGGCGAACTGCACAGCTTCAACCGCCTGCTGCGCGCCCGGGGGCTCCCGCTGGTGGGCGTGAGCGCCGCGCCGGAGAGGCAGAAGGTCGCGCGGCTGGGCTATCGGGTGATGCGCAAGCTGGGGGATTGATGCGCGAGGCGGGATGTCCGCGCTATCGCCGCAACACCCGCCGCAGCCAATATTCCGCCTCCAGCGCCGGCGAGAAGCGCTCGATCTGCCACCATTGCAGCATCTCGGCGCCAGTCGAGAGGCTCTCCTTGTAGCGATCGCGCCCGGCGAGGAGCGAATAGAGGGCAAGCTCGCCGCGCGCCGCATAATGGCCGATGGCGGCCATATGGGTGAGCAGGCCGGGCTTGTCCCTGGGACCGGCCGGCGCGGCGAAGGCGGACTGATAGTTCATCGCGCGATCGCCATGGACGAAGTTGAGCAGATAGCCGGTCACCTCGCCGCCGATCGACACGCGCAGCAGGTCCACCGACCCATCGCCCAGCCCGGTCCGCACGATCTCCGCCGCGAAGGCGCGGAACAGCGGCGCATCCCAGGCATTGTCGTCATGCCGCCCGGCATTGAGGCCCTGCATCCGGGCGAGCCAGTCGTCGATCTCGCGCGCATCCGCCGCCCGCGCGACCTGCGCGCCGCCATCGCCATGGTCGCGCAACGCCCGCCGGATCTGGCTGCGCGTATTGCCGGACAGGAGCGAGAGATAATCGCCGCCCGCCGCCCGCACCTGCGCCAGCGATGCCGCATGGGCCGGCATCACATCCACCAGGATGCGCCGCCGCGCCGGCACCGCGCCGACCAGCGCGCAATCCTCCTCCACGCCCGAGAGGCGGAGCACCCGCCAGTCGCGCCGCCGGGCGAGCAGCGCGGCGATCGCCGCCGCCACGTCGCCCTCGCGATCGGTGACGGCCAGCGGCGCATTATATTCGATGAAGACCCGGTCGGCATCGGGCATGCCGGCCTCGTTGAGCCGGAGGGTGCGGGCACGCCCCAGCTTGCGCGGCTCGCGGCCAAGGCCGAACAGCGCGAGGCCGATCTCATTGTCCGCACCATCCCGCACGCTCACCAGATCGGGCCGGGCGCCCGTCGCGCGCAGCCAGCTGCCGATCCATGTCCAGCGGGTGAAGAAACTGCCCTGCGCGTGCGCTTCCAGCGCCTGCCAGCGCGGGGCGAGCCGGTCGAGCGGGGGCAGCGACTCCTGGGTCGCGGTGAGATGCGCGGCGGTCATCGCCCCGTTCTCTGCCCGATCGGGTGCGCGCGGGCCAGCGCTATCCGACGCGGCGGCCGGCCCAGATCACTCGCCCGAGGATGATGACATCCGCCGGATCGACCTCGTCCCAGCTCGGATAGAGCTTGTTGTCGCTGATGATGGACAGGCGATCGCGGCGCGGCGTGCGGGCGATGCGCTTCACCATCAGCACATCGTCCATGCGCAGCACATAGATGCCGTCACGCAGCCGATCGGCGCCATCGCCGCGATCGACCATGATGTCATCGCCATCGTTCAGCGTGGCCGCCATCGATTCGCCGTCGACCCGGATGATCGAGAGCATGTCCGGCCGGCCGCCTATCGCACGCAGCCAGCGCGTGTCGAAGGCGAGCGCGCCGGCCGCCACCTCATCCTCATCCAGCGAGCCCGCGCCGGCGGAGGCACCCAGCGCCAGCCGGGGCACCGCGACCAGATCGCTGCCGAGCAGCGGCTGCCGGCCGCTCGCCAGCGCCTGCTGCCAGCTCGGCCCCGCCGGCGCGCCGAGCAACGCCTCCTCGACACCGAAATAGCGCGCGAGCAGCCGGCGATCGCTCTCGTCCAGCTTGCGCGGGCTCCCGCGCTTCACGAATTGCTGGATATAGGCCGGATTGCGCCCGATCAGGCGTGACACCGAGCCATAGGTCTCGCCGCGCTCGCGGATCAGCCGGTCAAGCGTCGTCCTTGCGTCCGTTCGCTCCATATTGGGCCCCATAACGATAGGATTTTTCCTAGACATGTAGGATTTAGCATAGAACTATAGGAACGTTCCTATCACGAATCATTCTCTACTCTCGCAAACGGAGTCGGTCCGATCATGTCCACATTGCGCCATATTGAAGTTTTCCTCCGCCGCACCGGCATGGCGCCGACCCGTTTCGGGCGTGAGGCCGTGCGCGATCCCCGTCTGGTCTTCGATCTGCGACGCGGCCGCGAACCTTCGGACCGCATGCGGCGTCGCGTAGAACATTTCATGAACATATATGACATAGGAGAGATGAAATGACAAGCTTGGCGCCAGTCGACCGCAATTCCCCGAGCCGACGCCCGCGCATCCTGCGGCGCCCGTCCGAGCCGATCCGCGCCGCCAGCCCCCGGCCCCAGCGCCGCGATTGCCAGGGGCAGCTCATCGCGGCCATCGAGGCCATGACCGGCGGCGACGGGACGATCGACGAGGCCAGCCTGCGCCCCTGGTGCAGCGCGACCTTCATCGGCGCGCAACATCGCCTGCGGTTGCGGATACGGGGCGCCGACGCCGTTCGGCGCGCACAGATGCTCGGCGCGGGCCTTGGCGACGCCGCGTTCGCGCTGCGCGGCCATGTCGTCGTGGACGCCACGGTCGACGCTTCATGGACCGACGAGAGCGGCGACGCGCTGCTCGCGCTCGCCATCCTGACCATCGAGGACTGGTAGGAAGAACAGGACCGGAGCGGCCGGAGCGATCCGCTCGGATTGCCGCCGCTCCGGAACGGGCGCGAGACGACTATTATTCGAGAACGCGCCGCGATGAGGCCGCGAGCGCTTGTCCGTTTCAGATAAGGCTACATCATGCTCCCGCGCAGGCAGGGGCACTGACTCCATGTCGCCCCAGACGCTCTCAATGCTCGCCCTGGCGACGCCCCTGCTCGGTCAGCCGACGCAGCGCGGCCAGCGCATTTTCAAGGGCATGCTCGACATCGCTGTCGGTCTGGGCGCCATCGGCCGGCGGCTGGGGCGCCGCAACGACGTCGAGGGGTCGCTGCGCCCGCAGCGCCGCGCGCACCACGGCATCCGGGGTCGCATCGGCAATCCGTTCCTCCAGCGCAGCCCGGGCCGCCCAGGCCTGGCGCAGCAGCGCACGCCGGGCAACGCCGCGTTCGAACCGGGCGGACAGCGCCGCAAGTTCGGCGCCCTCGATTTCCGGCAGGTCCAGCGCCCGCACCGCCTCGATCAGGCTTGGCGAGAGGCCTTGGCGCGGCGAGGCGCTTTCGGGAAGGGTTGCGGGCGCCTGCGGGCTGCCCAGCAAGCGCGCGATCTCCTCCTCGCTCATCGGCGGTGGCGAACGCGGCAGATCGATGCGCGGTTCCGTGACGACCGGCGACGCGATGCGCATGCCGGACATCAGCGCCGGCTCCGGCACGGGCAGAGGCAGCGCGGCCGCTTCGGCAGGCGCATCCTCCGTCGTCCCTTCCGGCGCGGGCAGATCCCGGCTGGCGAACAGCGGCGGGCGCGGCGGGGCGTCCGGATGGCGATCGCGCCGGCGACGCGCCAGCACGGCCTGCGCCGGATCATCCTCGCCACGTCCGCGCACCCTGCGCATGAGCGCTTCCCAGCCATAGCTGGCCGACAGCTTGCGCGCCTGTTTCATATGCCCTGCTTTCCCGATCGCATCATCCGTCCCCCAGAAGCTCCAGACGAGCGCGGCGGCGGCCAGTGCGGCGAGCAGCGCCAGCACGATCCGCGCGCCCAGGTCGATCGGGTCCGCAAACAGGGGAAGCACCGTACCGATGCCGCTCGCGGTGGCGACATGCTCGAGCAGCGCGACGGGAATCGACAGAGCCACGACGGCGCTTCCAACCGCCGCCAGCAATGCACGCGCTCCCCGCGCGCCAAGGCTTTGCTCCATCCAGGACAATATTGCGTCCACCCCGTCTTCACCCAGATCCGATCCTGACCATTTTCGTCAAGGCTCTCGGTTTCTGGCTAGCAAGCTTTGGTAAACAGGTTCGTAACGTATGACATTGCGCGCCCAACTGCGCTCGCGCTCGACAAAGGCCCGCGCGGTGCGCCGGCGTTCGCCCCAGCCGGCGCGATCGGCCAGCAATTCGGCCAGCGCGGCCGCCATGGCCGCCGGATCGTCGGGCGGGAACAGGGTGCCGGTGACGCCATCCTCGATCAGTTCGCGATGCCCGCCCACGGCCGACGCCGCGACCAGCCGACCTTGCGCCATCGCCTCCAGCGGCTTGAGCGGCGTCACCAGCTCGGTGAGTCGCATCGCCTTGCGCGGATAGGCCAGAATGTCGACGAGGCCGTAATAGCGCTCCACCTCATGATGCGGCACGCGGCCGGTGAAATGGATGCGCGCGCCCACCTCGGACGCCGCCGCCTGCGCCCGCAGCGCCTCGTCACGCGGCCCGCCACCGACGAGCAGCAGGTGCGCGTCCGGCCGGTCGGCGACCAGCATGGGCATGGCGGCGATCAGGTCGTCCAGCCCCTCATAATCATAGAAACTGCCGATGAAGCCGATGACCTCCGCGCCATCGAGCCCCAGCGCCGTGCGCAAGGCCGCATCCGCCGGCGCCGGATCGCCGAACAGCTCCAGGTCCACGCCATTGGGCGAGACCATGATCTTGTCCGCCGGCACGCCGCGCGCGATCAGGTCGCGCCGCAGCCCCTCGCAGATGACGATGACGGCATCGGCTTTCGCCACCGCGCGATTCTCCAGCAGGCGCGTCAGCCGATAGCGCGCGCTGCCTTCGCGCGTCGTGCCGGCACTCACCGCCGCATCTTCCCAGAAGGCGCGGATCTCGTAGACGAAGGGCAGCCGCAGCCGCCGCGCCACCGGCCCGGCCGCGAGCGCGCCCAGCACCGGGGAATGCGCATGGATGAGGTCCGGCCGCCAGTCCCGCGCCAGCGCGTCGATGCCGGCGGAGAGGCGCTTCATGTCCCGCCATTCGGCGAGCGGCGCGATCGGCCCGGCGGAGCGGCCGGGCACGCGATGGAAGCTGAGGCCGTCCACCGTCTCGACCAATGGCCCATCGGCAACATGGCGATTGCCGGTGATGCCTTTCACCTCCCACCCCCGCCCCTGCTGCGCCTTGAGCAGCGCGCGCGTGCGGAAGGTGTAGCCGCTGTGCAGCGGCAGGCTGTGATCGAGCACATGGAGAATACGGGTCATCGCGCCTTTCCTGCGCCGGGATGGTTTAACGCCACGTCAACCGTGCGGCGTTAGGGCGTATCGACATTCAGGAGATGGCGACATGCCCTAATGGCAGCCTTCCGCGCAGGAACCTATAGACCGGGAATGACGAGCGCTCACCGATGATCGACACATTCTCGCTGCTGCTCATGCACGGATTGATCTTCCTCGCCTGCTGGCGCCTGCTCGGCCGCGACGACCTGGACCGCGAGGAGAGCGGCCCGGCCACGAATATCCTCGGCCGACCCCGCGCGCGCGATGGCGGGCAGGACATGCCCGGTGCGTGATCTCTTCTTCATCCTCTTCCTGCTCGGCATGTTCGCGCTGGGCCTCAAGCGGCCCTTCATCCTCGTGCTGGTCTACAGCTATATCGACATCGTCTCGCCCCAGCGCCTCTCTTATTATCTGCTGAACTCCGTGCCGATCTCGCTGCTCGCCTTCGGCGGCGCGCTGGGCGGCTGGCTGCTGATGGACGACAAGGCCGATTGCCGCTTCTCGCGCCGGCAGGGGATCATGGTGCTGCTGCTGCTCTATTGCGGCTACACCACGCGATACGCCGATTTCCCGATCGAGGCGGCCACCAAATGGGACTGGGTGTGGAAGGCGCTGCTCTTCGCCATCTTCCTGCCGCTCACGCTGCGCACCAAGCTGCGCATCGAGGCGCTGGCGCTGGTCATGATCCTGTGCGCGGGCACGATCATCGTGACCGGCGGCATCAAGACGGCGCTGGGCGGCGGCGGCTATGGCGAGCTCAACCTGATGGTCGACAATAATAGCGGCCTCTATGAAGGCAGCATCATCTCCACCGTCGCCATCGCGATCATCCCGCTCATCCTCTACTTCGCCCATCATGGCACCATCTTCCCGCCGGACCGGCGCGTGAAGCTGTTCGCCTGGGCCTTCTGCTTCGCCTGCCTGCTGATCCCGATCGGCACCGAGGCGCGCACCGGGCTGGTCTGCGCGCTCATCCTGGCGGGGATGATGTGGTGGCACACGAAACGCCGCATGCTCTATGCCGGGCTCGGCATGCTGGCGCTGCTCGTCGCCATTCCCTTCCTGCCGAGCAGCTTCACCGAGCGGATGGACACCATCTCCGAATATCAGGCGGACGAAAGCGCCTCCACGCGCATCCAGGTGTGGAAATGGACGCTCGACTATGTGCGCCACAATCCGCTGGGCGGCGGGTTCGACAATTATCTGGCGAACAGCTTCACCTACCAGACCGTGCAGAAGACGCAGACCGCCGACAGCGTGCGGGTGGAGCGCATCACCGTGACCGATCGCGGCCGGGCCTTCCATTCCAGCTATTTCGAGATGCTGGGCGAGCAGGGCATTCCCGGCCTGCTGTTGTGGCTCGCGCTCAATGTCGGCACGCTGGTGCAGAGCGGCCGCCTCTATCGCCGCTACCGCCATGTGGCGGACCCGCGCTATCGCTGGGTCGCGCCGTTCGCCCTCGCCCTGGCGCAGGGGCATGTCATCTATCTGGTCGGCTCGCTGTTCGTCGGCATCGCCTATCAGCCTTTCATCTTCATGCTGATCGCCCTGCAGATCGGCGCCACCACCTATCTGCGCCGACGCCGGCGCGAGGAGGAATGGCGGCCGATCGTGCCGGGCGAACCGGCGCGGGCGGCGCGATAGCGACTGCGCTCCGGGTTCGCGCGCCCCCTCTCCGCCCGCCCGCGGGGCTTGCCGGGCAGCGCGCGCCGCGCCCGCGATTGACGGCACCTTGCCGCCATGCGACTCCTCCGGGCGAGAGGAGATCGCCTTGCCCATACCGCCTGAGCTGTCCCGCGGCCTGCGCCTGCCGGCGATCGGCGCGCCGCTGTTCATCATTTCCAATCCCGATCTGGTGATCGCCCAGTGCAAGGCCGGGATCATCGGCGCCATGCCCTCGCTCAATGCCCGCGCGCCCGAGCGGCTGGAGGACTGGCTGGCCCGCATCCGCGACGAACTCGCCGCGCATGACGCCGCCCATCCGGACCGGCCGGCCGCACCCTATGCGGTCAATCTCATCGTCCACCGCTCCAATCCCCGCCTCATGGAGGATCTGGAGACCTGCGCGCGGTTCAAGGTGCCGCTGGTCATCACGTCGCTCGGCGCGAATGCGGAGGTGAACGCCGCCGTGCGCGGCTGGGGCGGCATGGTGCTGCACGACGTCATCAACCAGCGCTTCGCCCACAAGGCGATCGAGAAAGGCGCGGACGGGCTGATCCTCGTCGCGGCGGGCGCGGGCGGCCATGCCGGCGCGCAGTCCCCCTTCGCGCTGGTGGCGGAGACGCGCGCCTGGTTCGACGGGCCGATCGCCCTCTCCGGCGCCATCGCGACCGGCCGGGGCATCCTCGCCGCGCAGGCCATGGGCGCGGACTTCGCCTATATCGGCTCGGCCTTCATCGCCACGGACGAGGCCCGCGCGAGCGACGCCTACAAGCAGGGCATCGTCGATGGCCATGCCGCAGACATCGTCTATTCGAACTATTTCACCGGCGTGCACGGCAATTATCTGCGCGCATCCATCCTTGCCCAGGGCCTCGACCCGGATCACCTGCCCGAGAGCGACCCTTCCGCCATGGACTTCACCAAGGCGACCGGCGCGAAGGCATGGCGCGACATATGGGGCGCCGGGCAAGGCATCGGCGCGGTCGGCGCGGTCCGGCCCGCCGGCCGGTTCATCGAGGAACTGGCCCGCGACTATGCGGCGGCGCGCGCGGCGCTGTGCGGTGACGGCGCGATCGGCTAACAGGCCGGCCTTGTGCTCTCAGCGGTCCCGGAAGCGCGGCGACAAAGCGGGGCCCATCCACGCGATGCGGACAGGCTTCGACTCAGTTGGTCAGCATCTTGAAGCCGACGAGGGCGAGCACCACCGCCAGGATCGGCCGCATCACCCCGCCCGGCAGGCGCGTCGCCAGCCATGAGCCCACGATGATGCCGGGGATCGACCCCACCAGCAGCGAACCGAGCAGGCCGAAATCGACATTGCCCATGATGAGATGGCCCAGCCCCGCCACGATCGTCAGCGGCACGGCATGCACGATATCGGTGCCGATCAGCCGCTTGGCCGTCATGCGCAGCGGATAGAGCGCGAACAGCATCACCGCGCCCAGCGCGCCCGCGCCGATGGAGGTGATGGTCACGAGCACGCCGAGCAGCGCGCCGGCGAGCACCGTGAGGGCCGGCTGGCGCTGCTTGAAGCGGATCGTCGCCGCCGGGCTGAGGCTGAGCGCCGCCCGCTGCACGCGCGCCCAGCTGAATGTCGCCAATGCCGTGGCGATGAGCAGCACGCCCAGCGTGTTGATGATGAGCCCGTGCTTCATCTGCCCCATGCTCATCTGCGAGAGGATGAGGCTGGTGACGATGCTGGCCGGCAGGCTGCCCCAGGCCAGGCGGCGCACGACCTGCCAGTCCGGCTCGCCCAGGCTCTGGTGGACCGCGCCGCCCACGATCTTGGTGATCGCCGCGAACCACAGGTCCGTGCCGACCGCCGTGGTCGGCGAGACATTGAGCAGCAGGATCATGATCGGCGCCATCAGCGAGCCGCCGCCCACGCCGGTCAGGCCGACGAGAAGGCCAACAAGCAGGCCGGAAAGTCCATGTATCAGGTCCATGCCGCCTCGTCGCTCGATCCGCTCACTTGCAGGTCCGCCGGCGGGAGTGTCCCCGATCATGCCCCGGCGGCCATTCTCCCGCACGCCATGCCGGGCGCGATGGCCTGCGTCTACCCCAACAACGCGCGCGCTTCAGCACGCCCCCTTGAAAAAGGACGGCAAACAGGCCAATGGCCGCGCCATGGACAACAGCCGTATCCTCGAGGCAATCGCGCTGCGTCGCTGCCTGGGCGCCTGCTACAACAAGCTGACCCTCGTGTTGGCCCCGCACGTGCTCTATCGCCGCAACGACAGCTATTTCATCGACGCGATCACGCTCACGCGCGACGGGCAGGAGCCGCGCGAGCCCAAGGTCGGCAGCTATAATCTGGCCGGGCTGAGCCAGCTCGAGGTGCTCGAGGCGCCGTTCGACGTCCATCCGCTGTTCAACCGGATGGACCCGAAATATCGCGACAACACGCTGTTCATGATCGACGCGGACTGAATCCGCACACGACCGGAGCACAGCCTGCGCGCCGCTCGTCCGACGGTCAGCCAGCGCCTTCGCCTCCCTTGTAATAGGGCGTATCGGAGAGTTCCGCGCCACGCGGGCCGGACAGGATGCTGACATAGGGCGCATCGGTGCGGACCTTGCGGATGAAGAAGAAGCTGCTCACCGCAAGGCCCGGCATCAGCCGGGAGAGCGGCCGTGACGCGCCGGGCGGGAAGGGGTAGAAATTGCCGCCGGCGACTTTCTCCACCTTGAAGAAGCCGTCATCCTCCAGCAGAGAGCGGAAGCCGGCATTGGTGAAACCGCGCACATGCGGGCCGACCACATGGATGGCCGGCGGCTGCTTGCCGAGCAGCAGCGCCACCCGATTGTGCAGCGCCCCCAGATTGGGCACGCCCAGGATGATCCGCCCGTCGTCCCGCGTCACGCGGCCGATCTCCGAGAGCAGCCAGAAAATATCCTTGAGATGCTCGAACACCTGGTTGCAGGAGACCAGATCGAACGCGCCGTCCGCGAACGGCAGCGGATCGCGCTCGAGATTGATCGAGGTGACATTGACAGCGTTGGACCTGAGATGCGCCACGGCGTTGGGGAAGCCCTCGACCGCGGAGAGCCGCACCTGCGGCACCGCCCCGCGCACCGCCAGCAGATCGGCGCCATAGCCCGCGCCGACATCCAGCATCCGCGCCTCGGGCCGCGTCCTGAGGAAATCGATCGCCCAGGGCGCGATGACATGACGGCCGTTCGTCTCGTCCTCCGTACCGGATTTCGCAGCTTTCAGGACATCATAGACCCGGCGGTACATGCGCGTTTCCTCCCTCGAGAGATAACTTTGCCCATGGGCCCCATGGGCTGACAAGCTGAATCTTCATGCCGTTCCGGGACAGGTGGCGGGAGCGGCCGAGGTGACGACGGATCGTGCCTTGCGCGCGCCGGCTGTCGCGATGAGGGCCTGCCTTGCGGGTGTTGGCCGAGCCTGTGCTCGGTGCCGGAGGTCTGCGGCCGGCGGGAGCAGGCATGCGGGGCGGGGCGGGGCGGACGCCTGTGCGGCGTCCGTCCGACCTCATCCGCACGGACCTGCTTTCGCTGCCCGGCCTGCGGCAAGCCCGCCGGAGTTTGCTGGAACGCGATAGGACCAGTGCTCCTGCGCAGGCGGGGGCCCCAGCGGCGCTGCTTGGTCATCCCGGTGCCTCCTTCTGAGCCGGCCATCCTCTGGCAAAGGCTCGGGCGGTCCGTTGGTCGGGTGGGGCGGCGGCGGGAGGCTGCTGGTGCGCTACAGCTCATCCGCCTGGTCTTGCGCAGATGGATGCACGGCTTGTTCGCGTGTGCCGATCGAGACATCAACGAAAAAACCCCGCCGGAGCGGGGTTTTGATCGTTGGTTGCGGGAGCAGGATTTGAACCTGCGACCTTCAGGTTATGAGCCTGACGAGCTACCGGGCTGCTCCATCCC